>Ga0115572_10001859_pt1 | contig 17060 bp, 13 predicted proteins | sample COGITO_mtgs_1206_FD_88681 | JGI IMG/M metagenome (GOLD analysis project Ga0115572, IMG submission 88681) | Pelagic marine microbial communities from North Sea - COGITO_mtgs_120607 | ecosystem: Environmental > Aquatic > Marine > Epipelagic | place: Germany:Helgoland, sampling site Kabeltonne... | reverse complement strand
GGCGAATGCCGAGACGTCGTCCTCAAAGTCGGTGAGGTCTGAGCTGCAGTCCATTGCCTCGAGGTCAACCGTGCTGAGTGCAGCGGATGACATCTCTGTTTCGACGACGCCTTGGATCTCGCCGGTGTTGCCACATGAAGGCACGTTGATGCTCCACACCTGCGCAGGTCGGTCGGCCCTAGTGGAGATGGTGGTGGCGTTACGGTCGAAGAAGTCGAGGAACACATCAATCGATGAGGCGAAGTCGGGCTCGAAGTCGAGATAGACGCCCGTACTGATCGCGATGGAAGGAATACCGCGGGCGGCGGCAGTGCGGGCGGCGCCGACAGTGCCTGAGAACAGTGCGACGGGTCCGATATTCACGCCGGCGTTGTTTCCCGAAACGACTAGATCCGGAGCGCTATTGGAGAAAACGTTGTCCAGCGCGAAGTTGACGGCGTCCGCCGGCAAGCCGTCCACTGCGAGAGCAGCATGACCCGATGCGGTGGTGGTCTCGACCGCAGTATCGGGGGCGGGGTCGGTAACCGAGTGCGCGCTTCCGCTCGTGTCCATGGCTGGTGCAACAATGGTCAGATCTACATAGTTTCGCTCAAGCAATGCGGTCGCAATTGCGTCGAGTCCCTCGGCGTCGACACCGTCGTCGTTCGTGAGAAGCACCCTCAGTGCAGGAAGAGTTTGGACTTCGGTTGCTAGCTGCGTGTCGAGTGATTTGACCTCGGTTCTGGCTGGTTGTGGCGCAGCGGTCGCGATACCTGAATCATCTTGAGCGTCGTAAGACGAGTCGCCACATGCGGCGATCGACATGAGCATCGCCGTGCATGCAACGAGAAGGGGCCGGGATCGGACAGCGGGCGATCGAACGGTCATCGTCCTACTCTTGCGCCTCTAGGCCATTTCGCATCAATTGAGGTCGTTGGGAGACCGATGATCAAGCCGCGCCTCAATGCCTAGTGAACCCGCTCAGTGTGATCCGCGGCGACGTGATCCAACGATGCGGACGGATGATCTGGCAGGCTGCGTGGTGTCATGCACGCAAATAGCGCTGTAACTAAGTCGGAAAAATCGTGAGGTCAACTTCGCAAACGCCTGGCGACGATCCCGGCGGGCCCCCTGATCGCTCCGGTCTCCTAGCGAGATGGGGTCGCGCCAGCTGGCAGATCGTTGGTGTCGTCGCCGTTGCGTACCTTGGCCTTCTTGCGATTGGACGACTCCGTCTCGTTCTCGTACCGATCATCGTTGCGCTCCTTGTTGTCACGCAACTCGTACCCCTAGACCGATGGTTGCGAAGGCGCGGCGTGCCGGATCTCCTTTCCGCCTGGATCACGTTCCTCATGCTGCTGGTCTTCGCCGCCGTACTCCTCTTCATGATCGTTCCCTCTGTCGGGTCCGAGGCCGGCAAGCTGAGCTCAACCCTCACCGAGAGCGGCAAGCAAATCGAGGAATGGCTGGCATCCGGCCCATTTGGGTTGTCCAGTTCGTCAGTTGACGACTTCGTCAAGTCGCTGTCTTCGCAGGCGTCAAATCAAGAAGGTCGGCTTCTGCATGGAGCTATCGATCGGGCACCGATCGTCGTTGAGAGCCTGGCCGCAATGCTGCTCACGGTCGTTCTGGTTTTCTTTTTCCTCAAAGATGGAGATCGCATCGTTGAACGGATTACGAGGCTCGGTCCCGAGGATCGACGCGCTGGGATTAAGCACTCTGCTTTGACCGTGTGGCGAGTTCTCACCGCATACGTGCGGGGGTCGGCTGCTAACGGACTAGTGAATGCGGTCGTATTGTCCGTGGCTTTACTGATTCTCGGAATTCCGCTCGTCCTTCCGATAGCAGTATTTACCTTTTTCGGAGCCTTTCTGCCTGTAGTCGGAGCCTTTATCAGTGGAGGTCTAGCCGCGGCAGTCGCGCTAGTGGAGAGCGGACCGATCGCCGCGCTGATCATCATCGGTGTCACGGTGCTGATCCATAACCTGGAGAGTTACGTAGTTGGACCGGTCGTGATGCGGCGAGCGGTTCATCTCCACCCGGTTGCGGTAATCCTGTCAATAGCGGTTGGCTCGCTGGCATTCGGGCTGCTCGGGGCGTTCCTTGCGGTACCCGTTGCGGCGATCGTTGTGGCGTTGTTGAACTTGCCTAGCGAAGCATCAAGTTCGCCCTCTCCGGTCGCCACACCTCGTCGTTAGGAGAGGCACCGCTGCGCGTGTCGGCGGACCGCATCGACTGCTGCGACTCGCTGTTTGTCGGTGACGAAATTAAAGCACCGTAGCCCTGAAACTACATTGGACGAGTCGGCGCAGCGCCGACGGCGAAAGCAGATTACGACCCGTCTTCGATTAGAGGTTTCAAGTCCGTTTCATCCGATTGTTGAAGCGAATCGGTAAGACTCGGTGGCTGTGAGCGATACCCAAATCACCATAGGCCTTGCGACCGTCGTTCTTTTTGGTGTCGGGTCGATATGGATTGCGCTTCGCTTCAAGTTTCCATCACTGCTACTTCTGCTTCCTGCCGGACTTGTCGCAGGCGGCGGTCTGGATCTCGTAGAGCCTCAGGAACTTTTCGGCGAAGCCCTGTTTCCAGGAGTCACGCTGCTCGTTGGCTTGCTCTTATTCCAATCAGGACTTCAGTTACGGATCAGGGACTTGCCGATTGAGGCGCGCGGTGCTGTCTTTCGTATGGTCACAGCCGGCGGCGTCGTAACATTTGCTGGAGGAGCTCTGGCGGTCTGGGCGGCCTACAGCCCTGGAACGGACATGGCAATTCTGGCCGGGGCTATTCTCGTCGTTTCTGGTCCAACGGTGGTTGGGCCCCTTCTGCATGTAGTCCGCCCTCGTGAACCGGCAGGCTCAATCTTGCGGTGGGAAAGCACCGTTCTTGATCCGCTCGGCGCCATTCTCGGCGTTGTAACGCTGAATCTCATCTTGGCCTCCGAGCGAGCCGGACTGCACCCGATTCTCCAAATGGGATTGCGGCTCACTGCGGGTGCAGCTATTGGCGCAGTCGCCGGCCTCGTTCTTGTGTTCGTGATGTCTCGATTCTTGGTGACCGACAACATGGAAGCAGCCGTAGCTCTGCTGTTCGCAACCGTTGCATTTGCTGCAGCCGAAGTAATCGCGTCGGAGGCTGGGCTTTTCGCCACCGTTGTTCTCGGGATGATCGCAGCCAATCAAAATATTGTTCCGACAGCTCGAATCTCGGGCTTCGGCGAAACCCTTGAAGTGCTGATCATCGGGTCCTTATTCATCGTGCTCGGGGCGTTGGTAGACCTCGGCGATCTTGCCGCAGGCGGATGGCGTGTCGCGGCAGTCGTTGCGATCCTCGTAGTGATTGTTCGCCCACTCGCTGTCGGAATTTCCATGGTTAAGTCAAAACATGTGCCGCTTCGAGAGCGTGCGTTCCTTGCGTGCTTAGCTCCGCGGGGAATCGTCGCTGTGTCGACCGCAGCCGCTTTCACGGGTCCGCTCGACGACGCTGGTTTCGCAGCGGACTTTCTCCTCCCCATGGTTTTTGGAGTCATTCTCGGTACCGGAGTCACCTACGGCCTCAGTGCAGGGCCGGTTGCTGGGGCTTTGAGAGTTCGGAGACCGTCTGCGAAGGGAGTCGCCGTGGTCGGCAACGATCAATGGCTTGCGGATCTTGCCGGCCAACTCAACGCGCAATTTGTCCCGACAATGGTCATCACATCTAGTCCACTCGTGCGCCTTGAAGATTCAGAACTCGACATTGTCACGGCTTCGCTGCGGGGTACCGAGAGCGACCTGCGAGGCAAAATGGACCAAGTCGGGGTTGCTGAAGCCATCGTTTGTCTAGAACCCGGGCTTACGGACGACTTGGTTACCGCCCTGCTGGTCGAAAGACTCGGGCGCCGAAACGTCTACCGAGTCGCTCATGGCAACGAAACCGCTATCGAACGAACAATGGGGATAGCCGCCAGCACGCGAGCGTTTGGTCGGGATGTATCGAACGACGATGTGAAACGCCGAATTCAGCACGGTTCGGAACTGAGGGTTCTCAGCTCAAACGAAATTGAGGGTGCATTAGTCGTTGTGGCGGTCAGCGCGGACGGACGGGCAAACCTGAGCCCTTATTCGCAACCCCCCGAGTTGAATGATGTTCAAATCGGCTTTCCGACCAACTGAATCGAGTCTGGAGAGGTTCCTTCCCAGCGATGCGTTGTCACATTCGCGGACTCAACGACGGAATGATCAAATAAGAGGTCGTCCGACACGCAGGGGTCTGCCAACCTAGAGACCGAGCGATCACATGCTCCAAGTCTCGGAGTGATCTTCCGGGTTCCTGTTCGCAACGGACTGCGGCCGTCTGATCATGGTGATACGCCTCGCTCTGAGGAACGAGTGTCGAGCATCCATCGCTCGTTGGAGTCGTTACGATGCGAGATCATCCAGCGTCATCGTTTTCGTGCGGCAGCAGCCGCAGCGAGAAAGCGGCTGGGTGCCCCTATGCGTTGTACCAACGGTGGTACAGTCGCAGGCCTCAATTCTTTTTCTCAGAGGGAACTAATGTCCGACATCGAATTCGCAGCAGGCTGGTACCAGGATCCTATTTCGCCGGGTGACGGCCGGTATTGGAACGGGACAGCATGGACCGATGCAGTAAGCCGCAGCGGCCAGACAATCACGATCCCGATCGACGCTGCTCGTATCAACATCCCACCCGTACCGGGCAGCGAGATGCGGCCATCCGCTCCAGAGGAAGCAGCACCAGCCCCGGCGCCGGTAGCCCCGGTATCAATCAACACCTCCCAAAATTCCTCGGCAGGCATCGTTATTGGCGTAATTGTGGTTGCCGTGGTCGCCCTTGCGGTACTTGTTTTCGTACTCGTCAGTGGGGGCGACTCAAGCAACGACAATCCGCCGGCAACGAACGCGCCCGGAACGAGCGCGCCACCAGTAACGACTCCGGCTACCAGCCCCCCAGCCACCGATCCTCCTACCACTGATTCCTAAGTAATAACGAACAGCTCTCGGGTCTGCTGCAGGAATCGGTGACAACTGATCTGGTCTGCTCGTTGATTAGGCCTGAATGATCTGGCTCTGCCTGGCTAGCCCGTTGGCCTTCTAGGCCGTCAGAGGTATGGCAATTCGGCACCTCTATGGGCGCTGGTTGGCGCACAGCTAGACGTTCCTGAAATCTGCGATGTGTTTGGTTCTCCGACAGATTTGGTGGCATTGCGTCGTCCAGCGGTGCGATGTGTCTATGACCCGGGCGGCAGTTGCCGCGCAAGCAAGCGACCCGAAACTGGGTCACATGCTCAATTGTCTCGCATTCCGCAGCTCTCCAATCCAACCGCAGAGCACCGTGATTCGGTGCGAGTAGGATCACGCCCATGATGCCGAGCAACTTTGTGAGCGGGGACATTGAGGCGGTCGTCGCAGCCCTCCTTGGGGCCATCGACGTCGACGCTGGTGCAACCGATGAACAGCTCGCAGTCCTGCAGGCATTCGCCACCCACTTGTGGAAGCGACCCGACATCAAACTCCCGTCGGTGGCGCCGTCGGGTCCTCACGACATCGCCGCCCGACTGATTGATGATAAAAGCCGACTTTGGTTCTGCGAGTTAATGATGATTCTAGAGCTCTGCCGGCACCCACAATCCGTAACGCAAGTCGAGAAAGCCGAAGAGTTTGCTACGGCGCTTAACGTTTCAAACATCGCGTTAGAGACAACACGCACAGCGCTTGAACGCGGTTCGGCGGTAGTTGCGGGTGACCTCGAGCGTCTCTACGGCGAAATTCTTCCCGAGATTTCCGAGCGATCGCTACGCGATCGCTACCTGCGCCTTGAGACCCCCGATCCGGCGTTGTCGGAACAGCTCCGAACCCTGGAAGATCTACCGATTGGCACGCTCGGTCATGCTTACATCGCGTTCTACGACAACTACGGCTTCACGATGCCCGGCGACGACCCTCATCTTCCTGCGCATTACGTGAACCACGATATGAATCATGTGATTACGGGCTACGCCCCAACGGCGGCAGGTGAGATTGCTCGCAGCGGCTTTCTCATGGCTGCAAACGCAAGCCGCCATAATTGGCTGGAATTCCTTCTCACAATGTCGATTCACGAATCTGGCGTTCTCAATCACGGTGAGATCCGCTCAAAGTTTGCCACGCTGAGTCGCCCTGGTGTTGCCGATCTACTCGGTGAGGGCATTGACCGCGGTCATCAGTGCCCGATCGATTTGAGCCAAGTTGACCATCTCGCCATCGCCGACGAAAGCCTGGAGTCAATACGCAAGCGGTTCAATATCGTCCCGCTTGCAGACCCAGAGGGAACCAACGCGATTTGAACGCCGGTTAAAGGCGTGGCCTAGTTGCTCCAATGGCGAAGTCAACGCCGTCTTCAGGTCGTCAGAAAACCGACCGAAGCCAATCAGCTAGAGCTACGGGAAACATTACTGACGATTCGGCCGTAAGGGTGAGCGGGTTGAGCGCTTGAGCACTGGCCTGACGGCAAAACATTCGCTGCATGATCATGACTAGGGTCTTCCTATGACGAAAGAACCAGAAGCACTTCAGCCGTATGCGCTCCCTGTCGCAACTACAGATGAAATTCCGGGAAGGACGACTGTCCGCTACGTTGGCCCTGCCTTTGGGGTAATCGCCCGATCCATGGGATTCGCAAAGGGTTTCAAAGGCAGCTTTAAAGCACTAAAGAGCGGCGAGGTCAAGGAGTTTACGGCCGTTCTTCAAGCTGCCCGCCATCATGCCGTGGAGCGGATGGTGGAGGAAGCTCAGGCGATCGGAGCGAATGCAGTGGTGGGTGTCCGCTTTGACTCAGGCGATGCGGGCGAACAACAGGGGATGGCAGAAATTGTCGCTTATGGAACGGCAGTAGTGATCGAGTGAAGCTGTGACAACCACTTGAGTTATTGAAACCTGACGACAGTGAACGTAGCGTTCTCAGGGCCGGACCAGATCGGCTCGTAGGCCGAATCGCTGAATCGCAGATAGATGTTTGCGCTCTGCTGTAGATTTGCGATCAGCCTGATGCGGGGCACGCGTGAGATCGTCGTCGGCGATTGTGGGTCGGCCCGATCATGCGACGAACTTAAACCATCAATGCCGAGGGCCGCTCACATCGTGAGTTCGACATGACGCCACGAGCATCTTGGTCGTGGCCCCGGCAGCCAAGACGGCTAGGCGCACTTGTTGACAGATTGTCGCCCAGTGTGGTCACAGTTGCTGCGAACTGACTGCCCGCCCGGATCCTTTGAGATCGCTATCCCAGTTGCCTGCCGGCGGCAGGGGCAGCGCCGGCGCGCGCTGGATGAGCACGCGCCAACGCTGACCGTCCGTGAATTTCAGCTATTGGTGTAGACGTAGTAGCCGAGAAGGTCAACAAGCAATTCCATCTCGGGGTCCTCCATGTTGTTGCCCGGAAGTGGCTGCATCGTCACGGTAATTTGCGCGGAGCCGTTGGCGCCTTGATCGTCAAAGTTGCACAGAGACGTAGTGGCCTGGTTTGCAACGGCGGTGTACGGGTTGTCCGGGATTGATGGAGTTCCGCCGGGGGTTGGCGGCAAGTCCACTTGCATTGGCCATCCCCAGTTCAAGTTAGATGTATCAGTATTGCCAATGAGGCCATTGCATCCTTGGGTGATAGTGGCGAAACCCTTTGATTCGGGATTGACCGCTGTCAGGTTCAACACCACCGCCGTCGTACAAACATCTGTATCGGCACATTCGTCATCCTCAAGGGATGGATTCCACGGAACCTGTCCATTGGCTGCAAAGTCCAAAATGCATGTATCGCCGTCCGTCACCGGCCCCATCGGCTCCGAACCTCCCCCATTGTCGCAGTAGACATACGGCTGAGACGAGACACGTGTATCAAGCAGTCGCACGGGTTGCTCGAGCACAACAAATGCGCCAGCGTCGCTGCTGTAGGGGGGTTCTGGAGCTGCGTTCACAGCGATCATTCCTCCCGCACCGAAAGTCACCGCAACAGCAGCACCGATCGCGGCCCATCGGGTGCGTAACGCTCCCACACTTCTGGTTTCGAGCTTTCCCACCATAAATTCTCCCAACCGTAGAGGCAAGATCATTCCCGCCGCTCGCAGTACGGTTGTTACAAGCAGCTATCAACAAACTTGCGGAAGAGGACACCGTCGCAGCCAAGGCGGGGTTTCGTTTGCCTGCTCCCTCACGCTCAACGATTCGGAACGAATTCGAGGTCACCAGCCACCATCGGAACGCTCACCAGCAGGCCGTCGCTGTCCACCTTGGCCGTCGGCGCTGCATCCGGGGGAGGTGGGCTCAGGTGTGGTTGAAGCCCGGCTCGGGATCTGCGTGTGCCGGAGGGAACTGCTCGAGGTGGTCAACGGCTGACGAGATTGAGTCGAGCAGCATGTCGGCGAGATCCATGCCGAATCCCTCGCGGACGACGATGCGGAGCACGGCGATGTCCTCCGCGTCGGCGGGCATGGTGTAGGCGGGCACCTGCCATCCCTTGGATCGCAACCGGTCGGAGACGTCGAAGACGGTGAAGCCTGCAGACTCGTTCATCGTGAACGCCAAGACCGGGATTGCCGATCCGTCGCTGACCACTTCGAACGGTCCCATCGAGGCAATGGTCGACGAGAGGTGCAGTGCGGTGGCTCGCAGCGATTCCATGATTCGCCGATAGCCGTCCCGCCCGAGCCGAACGAAATTGTAGTACTGCCCGACGATCTGGTTGCCCGGCCGCGAGAAGTTGAGTGTGAACGTCGGCATGTCGCCGCCGAGATAGTTCACGTGAAACACCAGGTCCTCTGGCAGCTCATCGGCTGATCGCCACACCACAAAGCCGATACCGGGATACGTCAGGCCGTACTTGTGGCCCGACACGTTGATCGATTTCACCTGCGGGAGTCGGAAGTCCCACTCGAGATCGGGATCAAGGAATGGCGCCACGAACCCGCCACTCGCCGCGTCGACGTGGATGGGAATGTCAGTGCCGTGTTCGGTGTTGTACGCAACAACGCACTCATGGATCTCGGCGACCGGCTCGTACTCGCCGGTGTAGGTCGTGCCGAGGATCGGAATCACACCGATCGTACTCTCGTCGACCCGTGCCATCACGTCGTTGGGTGTAACCGTGAAGCAATCGGCGGTGATTGGTACGTAGCGTGGCTCGACATCCCAGTAGCGGCAGAACTTCTCCCACACGACTTGGACGTTTGACCCCATCACCATATTTGGCCTGTCGGAAGGAAGTCCGGCGGCCTCACGTCGCTGACGCCACTTCCACTTCATTGCGAGTCCGGCGAGCATTACGGCCTCGCTTGATCCGATAGTCGAGACTCCGATCGCGTCACCCTCGGCTGGCGCATGGAACAAGTCAGCTACGATGTTGACGCAACGCCGCTCAATTTCCGCGGTCTGCGGGTACTCATCCTTGTCGATCATGTTCTTGTCGAACGTCTCGGCCATCAGCTTCTCGGCCTCGGGCTCCATCCACGTGGTCACGAACGTCGCCATGTTGAGCCGTGAGCTACCGTCAAGAAGGAGTTCATCGTGGATCAACCGATACACGGCATCCGGCCGTCTCTCGCCATCCGGCATCCGGTTCTTAGGGATCGGTACGTCTGCGAATCGTCCAGCGTACGCGGGGCCGATCAGGTCGTCGTTTGAGCTAAATGGGTGAACCACTGCGTTTCCTTCGGGTCGTCTGGCAGGGTCAAGCTTGGCGAGCGCCCCAGCCGTTCCAGTGAGTGACGGTGTCCATCGGTGGTCGCTTCGCTGGTTTGAACTCGGTTCCCTTGGTATATCCGACGGTGATGAGCGCGCATTGGGTTACCTCATCGAAGGGGATTCCCAAGACATCGGCCGCCTCCTGCTCGTGCATCAGGTGGATGGTCGTCCAGGAGGTACCAAGACCGCGTTCGCGGGCTGCGAGCATAAAGCTCCAGACGCCGGGCAGGATTGACCCGAAGAGCGATGCCGAGGCCAGTGCGGGTAGCCCATCGAGTCGACCGGGAAGGCATGGGATCAACATCGCGGGAGCTCTTTCGAAATTTTCGGCGAGGTACTCTGCCGAGCTGAGCACCCTGTCCTGTTGTGCGATCCGCTCCGCGTCATCGCCTTTGTAGGCAGTGGCGACGTTGCCCTCCATTGTTGTGTAGATCTCCCAGCCCTTGCGATAGATGTCGCCGAGGGCCTTGCGCTTGTCAGGGTCGGTGACCACCATCCACTGCCATGCCTGCATGTTCGAGCCGGTCGGCGACTGGACGGCCAACTCAAGGCATTCCTTGAGCACTGCAGCATCGACCGGCTTGTCGAAGTCGAGTCGCTTGCGGACTGCTCGGGTGGTGCTGAGCGCTTCGTCGACGCTGAGGTTCAGCTTCATCGTGTGTTACCTCCGGGGCATGGTGCTAGAGCTTGAGCGTCAAACGCTACTGCTGTTGAATCAGTCGGATCGAGTCCGCGCTCAAAGGAGATGGGATCAGGTGAGCCAGTCGAGGACGCGTAGTTGCATCACGTCAAGCAGGTCGTCGCTGTCGCCGCTGACTGATGTATCGAGCACGTCGGCCGATCCGACGATTCGATGCGCCAGCAACTCCTTGGCAAGATGGCAGTCGCTAACGAGCTGAACCCACGAATACGACGACACGCCAGCGCCCACGAGCGCGTCGTGGTACGTCCGGAGGAGCAGTTCCTCCTCGTCGCGATGCTCGGACGTGAGAGCGGTCGTGATGAAGTAGGCGACGTCGACGGCGGGCCGCCCCATGCCGAGGCCCTGGAGATCAAGCACCACGATCTCACCGTCTGGCCGGAACAGCAGGTTGTCGAGTCGGAAGTCGCCGTGGAGCAGGGTCCACGGCCTTGCCGCAAGTGACGCGCTGATATCCGGCACTCGATCTTGGATCTCATCAAGATGCGCCACAGTGTCGCCGCTGACGACGTGGCCGAACCGCTCGACGAACGCATCGCGGTTGCGGAGATAGCTCGCCTGGAAGACACGCGATGCACGATCCATCGGCCAGATCTTGTCGTAGGTCTCTTGCGGCTCGGTGCGCATCCAGTTGTGCGCATGGAACGCTGCCAGAACGACGAGTGCTTGGTGCGCGTCGTCGAGCGTTCCTCCGGTCAGCTGTGTTGGCGCCCGGGCATCGTCGATGTCCTCAAGGACCAGGATGTATCGCCGCTTACTCTTTGCGGACAGCTTTAAGAACTGGCCGATCAACCAATTAACACTGCGGATCGGCAGGTGTTCGAACAAGAAAAAGAGGGGCCGACCGAGCCAAGGCGCCGGGTCGGGATCCATTGCACCGTAGAAGAACTTGGGCATCGGAAGACCGAGGCTCGGGCGGAGGCGCTGATACACGACGATCTCGCGCTCGTATGCCTGCATCCCGTCGCCGACGGCGAAGTTCTCGTCCACCTGGGTTGGCATCTTCACGATGACGGAAGTCGGCAGATCGGAGTCGCCATGGGCCGAATCCCAGGTGAGGTGGCAGCGATGGACTTCGCCCATAAAGCCGACGTCGGCGCCTATGTTCCCGAGGCGGACGTGGCTGACAGCCGACCCGGTTGCGAGCACGTTTGTGAACCATGCCGCCGTCAACTCGTTGGAGCGTTGCGGGATGTGCTGCCGCTTCTGGTTCGAGCGACGCTGGGGAAGCTGGGGCATACGCATGGTCGTAGCGCGAAAGATACACGGCATGGGCCGTGGCGTTGTGATTGAACCGTGCGGGACGTGTGGCCCCGGACGCGACGCCAGCCGCGCAGGCAGTCCCGCTGTTTGATGAACATCGGCTGTACGGCATCAGGCCTCTTACCCATACTGATCTGGGCCTACCCGCGGCGTCGCTGAGCCCTCGTCTGCCTCCATCCTGTGCGGATTTTTCCACACGGACGACCGATTTCCCCGAGATCGCCACCACGAGTAAATCTGAGCCGCTGCTCCGACTTCGAGTATCAAATGAGCTCGCAGTCAGAGGTGGTCGAGGATCGGCGCCCAAGCTTCGAGTTGTCTCAGCACGTTGTCCCGGGCATTCGTTGGCAATGTCAGTACCGCCCGATGAACACCCTCATCAAACAGATTTGCCAACCCGCCAGGGTCTGTTGTGGCACCGAACACGCTGACGTCGATTTGGGATCGGTCACGGCCATGGCGATTGCACGCCTCGTCGAGGAGTGCGAGCTGGCTTGCAAGCGAGGAGCGGGAGCTGATCGGCAGCCAACCGTCGCCCCATTGGGCCACGTGACCGAGCAGTCTGGGCCCCGTCCCTCCACCGATGTGCATCCTTGGACCTAGTGCAGTGGTGGGCTTTGGCCACGCCCACGACGGTGTGAACTCGACATGTTCACCGTGAAACTCAGCAACGTCGTCTCGCCAAATTGCACGAATCGCAGCCGCAGCTTCGCGGGTGCGGTCCCACCGCGTCGTGAAGTCGATGCCGTGGTTCGCCAGCTCCTCTCGGTTCCAGCCAAACCCAACGCCCATCTCGACCCTGCCGTTGCTCAACGAGTCGAGTGTCGCGTATTCCTTCGCCGTCCACAACGGGTCCCGAGCGCCCAGCAGCAGCACGCTTGTGCCGAGGCGGAGACGTGTTGTAACTGCTGCTGCCATGGCGAGCGACACCGTCGTGTCCAGGAGGCGCGCGTAGACATCCGGCAATGGTTCGCCCGAAAGCGACCCCGGCCAAGCCGTTTCACGCGATGTCGGGATGTGGCTGTGCTCGGGCAGCCAAAGCGATTCGAAGCCGAGCGCCTCGACCATCTGTGCAAGTTCACCCGGGGCTATGCCGTTGTCGCCCGAAAGCAGCGAAATGCCGATCCGAGCCGTCGTTGTCATGTCGTGAAACGTAACGTCAATGCGATCGCCCAACGAGGCGAAACAAAAGTCAACGCAAGGGAGACAACATGCATCTCGCTGATATCGGTCGCTACTGGTCGGCGAACCGACCAGACGACATCGGCTTGCGTTTCGAGGGCCGCAACTTCACCTGGCGCGAGCTGGATCGCCGCACCGACGAACTGGCGGCCGGCCTGGCCGTGCTCGGCATTGGTCCGGGGGATCGCGTCGGGTTGCTGATGAGTAATCGGCCTGAATGGTGCGAGGTTGCGATGGCAACGCTCAAGCTCGACGCTGTTGTGGTGCCGATGAACGTTCGGTTCACCGCTTCGGAAGTCGCCTACGTCGCTGACGACGCTGACTGCCGGATCGTTGTGAGTGAAGAGACCTTCGACACGGCCTTATCGCAACTCGGACAACGGCAGGTCGTGTTGGTCGGTGACCTCGACAAACACCGAGTCGATCGCGCCACGATTCAAGGCGGGGTGGGTGGAGATGATGCGGCAGCATTTATCTGTTACACCTCGGGGACGACAGGCGACCCGAAAGGAGCCAGCCTCACGCACACGTCTTGGAACGCTGGCTCTCAGGGTTGGGCGCAGGCAATGGCACTCGGGCCCGACGATCGTGTGCTGCTTCCATTTCCGCTTGCTTTCACCGGGGGGCTCGCAGTCTGGTTGTTTACGTACTGGGCAGGTGGCTGCGTTGTTCTCGAGCGCGAGTTCGAACCAGGACGCGGACTTGCGTTGATCGAGTCGGAACGAATCACTGGGCTCTTTGCCGTGCCAGTGATCTATCAGTCGATGATCGAGCACCGGAATTGGTCCTCGAGCGACCTGTCGTCGTGGAGAGTTGCGTCGTCAGGCGGCGCAGCCGTGCCTGAATCGTTGATCCGTTCGGTGCAGGCTCGTGGCGTTCCTATGGCCCAGGGCTACAGCTTGACCGAGGTATCGGCAGCGGGAACGGTGTTGCTCCCGCACGACTCCTTGCGCAAGCTCGGGTCTGCAGGTCGTCCGGTGATGCACGGCCGAATCAGGATCGGCGACGAGAACGACGAACCGGTGCCGACCGGTGAAATCGGCGAGATCCTCCTCGGTGGGCCTCAGAATATGGCGGGATATTGGAACCGGCCGGTCGAGAGTGCTGCGGCCCTCCGCAACGGCTGGCTGCACACCGGCGACCTTGGACGGGTTGATGACGAGGGGTATTTGTACGTCGTCGATCGGGCCAAAGACATGTTGATCTCTGGCGGCCTCAATGTGTACCCAGCGGAGATTGAGCGGTTACTCTCGGGCCTTCCCGGCATAAGCGAGGTCGCGGTCATTGGAGTTCCCGACACCAAGTGGGGTGAAACGCCGGCGGTGATCGCAGTCGGCGACAAGAGCCGGCTCACCGCGTCCGCTGTACTCGGGGCGTGTGCGACCGATCTAGCGGACTTCAAGCAGCCCCGGTATCTGGTGGTGCGCGACGAACCACTACCAAGGAACATGTCGGGCAAGGTGCTTAAGCGATTGCTGCAGGACGAATACGCGCGTGCAGGAGGTATTGAGGCGCTCGGCAAAGCGATCCGCTGACGCACGTCGCGAACGAACCAGCACGCCCGAGCGATCCAATGCCGAAGGTGTCGACGAACGGGGAGAACTGGTCAAAGTAGAGGCCATATTTGATCGACGACGTCAGAGTCGATCAGTAAAACGAACCTGAGGGCGACGGCGACGAACAGGAGGGTCACCACAACCCCCAAGGAAGCGGGGAGCGCGCGTAATATCGAGCTAACGGGCCGGCAGATCGACTTAGACCTAGCCGGGCTGCTGCTCTCGGCTGCGCCCGATGCCATGATAATTGTGGACAGCGTCGGCGAGATTCTCATTGCGAACGAGGCCGCAACAGTGATGTTCCGGGCGTACGAGTGTCCTTTAGCTGGCTCCGCTATCGAAATGCTCGTTCCCGACGACTCCCGGGCCCACCACACGCAGCTCCGCGAACGCTATGTCGACGGGCCAACACGGCGGCCTATGGGCGTTGAGATGCAGTTGCATGGTCAGCGTCGAGATGGGTCGAGGTTTCCGGTTGAGATCAGCCTCAGCACGGTCGACCTTGCCGGCACCGTGATGACGATTGCGGCGGTGCGGGACGTCTCGGATCGGCAGGAAACCCTCGAGCGGATCGCTCTGTTGCGTGACCGTGAGCGGATCGGACGCGACATTCACGACATGGTGATCCAGCGGCTTTTCGCGGCAGGAATGTCGCTGCAGGCGGTCGTTGGCTTGGCAGACACCCACGGTGTACGTGACCGCCTGAACGAGGTGACCGAGAGCCTCGATGAAACAATTCGGCAGCTGCGACAGGCGATCTTCGAAACCGGGCAATACGACGATCGACAGAGTTTGCCTAGCCAGCTTGCGTCGACCGTTGGCGAAAGTGCGCAACATCTAGGGTTCGTTCCAGAACTCACGGTTGTCGGATCACTCGCTGGAGTACCTAACTTTGTGGCTGACCAGCTCATCGCGACTCTGACCGAGGCGTTGTCAAACGTTGCGCGCCACGCGCAGGCGACAGAGGTGTGCGTAACAGTCGAGTGCGTAACAGGCCAGGTCTCGCTCGTTGTCGAGGACAACGGAGTCGGCGTTGCTCGCACTCCGAAGACCAACGGAGGCCTGGCGAATATAATGTGGCGCGCCGCAGAGCTGGGAGGTTCAGTCGCAAGCGGCCAGCAGGTCGGCGAACGCTGCTTCGACATCGAGCCGGAACGACTCGGGATCCGTGATCGCTTCGGGATCCGCGAAGATGCCGATGTCGAACTCACCGTTCATCGACAGTGCAGTGATGTTCGCACCAGTGCCAGCGACTGGGCCCATCGGGATCGTGGCAAGCACCTCGGAGCCGGATATGAAAATCGGGAAGGGCGCGCCACGGAGGTTTGAGGTAGCGAAATCTATGCGGCTCGCTGCAGCGCGCGCCGTCGAGGTGACCACGGATGTCGGCAGCAGATTGGCGACGCCCGACAGCCCGGTCACGCCGCCGGTTCGTTGTGCTTCGTTCTTTGCCGCCGCGGCGGCGGCGGCGACTGCGGTGACCCGTTCGGAGGGGGCCATTGCGCCCGCTGGAAGCTTCACCGGAACCGGGGTGAACGCGTTGCCACCGGCTTTATGATCAGTTCGGGTGCTCAAGACGAAGCTTGAATTTAACGTCGAGAGACGGATCCCCCGCTCACGATGATATCGATGTCCGGCCTCGGCGAGACCGGACAGAAAGGCGTCGTTGACGGTGCCGCCACCTATTCTGCCGATGCGCTTGAGGTCGTCGACATGCAGCCGGACCCACCCGAAGTGGCGGTGCCGGGATCGACCTGACCACAACGGGGAACTCAACGAGGCCTCTTCGTCAATCGGGCGTAGTTGTGTCGCAGCACTCCGGAACGTATCGACGGCAGCACCGACTGTGTCGCCGACCCGGCTTGGGTCGGCTGGCCACATGGCTACCTCGCCTAGTAGGCGACGACCGATACCAAAATTGCGGCGTGCGAGATGCGATGCCGAAGCGCGAATGCTCGATACAGCGTTGGTAGTGAGATCGCCACCAACTTCCTTGGCTTTGGCTGAGGAGACTGCTTCGGCAATAACGGCGGCGAGATCGACATCGGCAGGGGGTGCCTCGTCGCGGCTGATCTGCTGGTACAGCTCGGCCATCCGGAGTTGCCCAATTCCGTCTGATACCGAGTGATGAATGATTGTCCAGATCGCAGCCCGGTCGCCTTCGAGTCCGCCGATTACAACGAAGCGCCACAACGGACGGGTTCGATCGAGTGGCTCGGCATAAAGCTGAGCGGCCAGATCGAGCAACTGACGCATTGAGCCAGGGGCAGGGAGCCTGATCTGGCGTAGGTGGGCGTCGAGATCGAACTCGGCGTCGGGGACCCATGCAGGTGTGGACAACCGAGCGAAGCCTGGCACAACACGCTGATATAGACGTGGCGTGCGGGCAATCCCGGCGCGGAGGGTTTGGCGGAAGCGGTCCATGTCGAGTGGACGGTCGAGCAGAACGACCGATGCGCCGTTGGGATTCAGCCACGGGTCCTTCTCGATGTTCCACATGAGCGCTTCGTGTTCGCTCATGCGGTCGGATGCTTCAAATTCTCGTTCTTTGCGGGCCATGCGTCGGCGTCCTCTCAGGGGTATTCAGGAATCGGTGAAATAGGTGTCAGGTGTCGGTGCCGGGACGGCGCACAGCCTCGGCATTGGGGTCGCCTTTGTACCCAGGGGGATAGG
>Ga0115572_10001848_pt1 | contig 17100 bp, 21 predicted proteins | sample COGITO_mtgs_1206_FD_88681 | JGI IMG/M metagenome (GOLD analysis project Ga0115572, IMG submission 88681) | Pelagic marine microbial communities from North Sea - COGITO_mtgs_120607 | ecosystem: Environmental > Aquatic > Marine > Epipelagic | place: Germany:Helgoland, sampling site Kabeltonne... | reverse complement strand
TGTCTTCCGCGGGCAAAGTCAAAAATTCTGCTTTAAAATCTGCAATAAACTTTTGGGTTGCTTCTTCGCCTTCGTTCATAATAACATCGAAAGCTTTCTTAAGTTTATCGCGGCATACCTCTGGTGTTGATGAACGAACAGACTCAAGGCCAGTTACTGAGATTTTAGGATTTTCATAGTGAACACCTTCCGAATTGAGGGTATTCATGATGTAACGCTTTTTCGCAATGAATACAGATTTGTCTGTAATCTTTTCTCGTTTCATCACCATTGCTTGGCGATACGCACCCATACGTTTTGCCAAGTCTTGGTAGCCGTCTTCGAGTACTTGCTCGATTTTAGTTGAGCAAACTTTATCAAGGAATTCTTCGCCTTGTTTACGAGTTATATCTGTTGTACCAAAAGCAGCTTTGATAAGAGGACCAAAGTCAACATAAATTGAATCAGTATCAATATAGATGATATAATCTTTATCGTCTGTTTTAAGTACTTTATTAAGGTATTCATTAACAGATTTTTGAGCATACCGAATAGATAACTGGCCAGACGTAGTAATCGCTTCAGCCATATCGTTAATATAGTACAAGAAGTAGATATTAGCTGTTGCGCCATACAACGAATTCATAGCAATTTTAATAGCCATTTGTTGGTTGTGAAGGTTATTTGCCTCACGTTTAAGGTTATCTTTTTCTCGTGGATCAGTCGCGTTTTCCAATGCTTGTTCAACACTAAGCATTTTCTTTTTGATTACAGAACGATTACCATAGTATTCATCAATAATTTCTGGAATAATACCTTTTGTTTTATTAGTAAAACATGCGCCGTTAGCACATACAGACATATCAGTTCGCTCTGATTGGAACCGACCATCCAATACCATTTCTTGAGATACATATTCACGTTCTTCTGGCAGGTAAGTTTCAGGTGACATATTATATTGTAGCATTAAGTGAGGATACAGAGAGTTCAAATCAAATGATACAATCCATGGATGCATACCAACTTTTGGATCTTTAACATAACCACCAACAAGCTCGCCAGCTCTTTCACCTGGACCACCTTTAATTGGAGGAACACGACCATCATTCATCAGGCGACGATATAATGTTGTTTCCCAAATACCCACGGTACCAAACGCGTCGTTAAAGTTTACGCCGCCGCCATAAGCAACCGTCATAACAAGAGATAACAAACCAGTTTCATCTTCAAACTTTTGGATGAGCCATGTATCTTTAAGGTTATAATCCAAATATAACTGTGGATTTTGTTGATACAAATCATTGAGTGTACCATACTCAGAATAATCTAGTTTCTTTTCACCGAGAACTACGTGGGCGATATGGTCAAGTTTCCAAGACTCTTGAGGACCATATTTGTATCCAAACTTTTTGAAACAATCCATATAGTCAACAACAGACATACCACCAATTTGATATGTGTTTTGCATTTTACCAAAAAACTCACGGCCAGTTGGACGAAGGTTACGCCAAGGAGATAGATCCCTAGCCCATTCCTCACCAAACAATCTGATCATACGAGTAATAATATATTGAATGTCGAAGTATTCAACGTTCCAACCCGTAACAATATCAGGAAAGTTGTTCATCCAAATTTGTTTAAAGCGACGGAGCAAAGCCTCTTCGCTATCAAATTTCATAAACTGAATAAGGTCTGGATCAAGGTCGAGCAACGTTTGGGATTTATCGTAATCTTTTAAGCCGAGCAAATGATACTCTTCAGATTTAGAAGACTTATAAGCGATAGAAGTAATAGACTTATCTGCTGTATTTACGTCAGGATAACCATCAGCAATGTCCACCTCGATGTCAAACGACACGATATTGATTTTGCTTACATCAAAGTTAATTTGACTTGGATATTGTGTTTGGATAAACGAAGCAACATGGTTTGTTGTACCGGCAATTTCAAATCCGCGAACATCTTTGTATTGCTCAATCCACTCTTTGGCGTGTTTCATTGAGTCCATTTTAACTGGAGCTAGACGATTGCCGGTGGTAAGTGAATGATACTTAGCGTTTTCGTCGTCTGTTCGACAGAACATGGTTGGTTGGTACTTGACCTTGCGCTCAAACCGCCGACCATTCTCATAGCCACGCCAGAGAATTGTATTACCAAATCGCTCGACAGATGTGTAAAAGTTAGACATGTTTATCCTTTATCATAATATAGTTAATAGTAACACAGGTTAGAAGAAATGTCAACCTTTTTCTTTCCACGAATCCATTTCAGTAATAATGTCGTCACCCTCTTTATCATGTGCGATACCGAGAGCTAGAGCTTGGATATCAGCGATAAGCTCGTTACAGGTCTGTTTGTCGTACGTTTTTTCTGCTTGTTCAGAAAACTCATTACGAAGACGGTGAACCATAATTGCTTTATCTTTCATGGCATTTATTCTTGTGATAAGATCTTCTATTGAATGTTGCATTCTTTGTCTCCTATGCAGCAATTTCACTAAAGTTTTTAACCTTTTCAAACTTAAGATGAGAAGCAAACTTGTCTCCAAATTGGTCTCCTCTGTGACTGATAACAAAAATATTATCGTCAGCATTTAGATTTTGTAACGTTTCAATTAGATTTTCAACACCAACGCCATCCATTGCGCCGTCAAGCGTTTCGTCAAGTACGAGCAAATTAGTTGATACTGAATTGCGAAGCTTGGCTACCATCCGCCAGGATAACATAATGGAAAGAGTAATTCTAAGTTTTTCGCCTTCTGAAAACGAAGCATATGAAAATGTATCACGGAAACGAGATTTAATTACTTCATTAAAGTTATCGTCAAGCTGGAAATCAACAAACAAATCAAAAGCAGATAGGTACTTATTGATAAGTTTATTCATAATAGGAATGTATTGACGAATAATTTTAGATTTAATGCCACCATCTTTAAGCATCGTAGATACTACTGTAAGGACTTCTTTTCTGTTAAAGAGATTTGTTTGCTCATCCTCGATAGTATTTAATCGAGTTTTAAACTCTTCAAGCTTTGACGTGTCGACAGCTTCGACATCCTTTTCAGCAGTTGTAAGCTCGTTTTTAAATCCGACAAGCGCTCCCTTTGAAACTTTAATTTGAGCTCTATGGTCTCCAATTGTAAGGCTGTGCTCTCTAATTTCATCTTCAACTGCTGATATTTCATCAATTCGCGTTTCATAATTTTTTACCTTTTCCAATAATTTTTCAATACCGCCGTCAAGTTCTGTAATCTTTTTACCCTTGTCGGTAATAATAGTATCCTTAAAATCATGCTCAATACCCTGTTTACATGTAGGACAATTATCATGATTATTATAAAACGAAAGCTCGTCGTGATGGCCACGAAGTTTAAGAGCTAATTCTTGCTTTAATGTTTTTGCTTTATCGAGTTTATCTTTAATTGAAGCCTTATCAGTAATTGTTTCATATTTGGATTCAACAGTAGTTTCAATAGACTCAATAAGAATTTTTTCCTCTTCAATTTTTGTAATATGTTCATTCATTTTAGAACGAATTTTATCAACTTCTTTTTCCTTAATTTTACGAATAGAATTGTTATGCTCTTCAGCGCTTTGGATTTTATTCTCAATTAAATCTTTTTGATATGCATTTTCTGAAATGCTTTCTTTATTTGTACCAACTCTGTCTTTTAATAAGTTGTTCATTGTACTAAACACTTGAATGTCAAGAAGATCCTCAATCACTTCACGTCGTTGCCAAGCGGCTAGCTCCATAAATGGAACATATGTAGCGCTTCCTAATACAACAATTTGAGTAAAAGATCTGTAATTCAATTTAAGAATGTTTGATTCCAAATATGCTTGGTAATCCTTGGAAGCGGCATCAATGTTAATCATTTCACCATTACGCCAGATTTCAAGTATGTTTGGTTTAATACCACGCCGAACGAGATAATTATTAGGTCCAATATGAAAAACTATTTCAACTAGTAACTCTTTTTGATTAATTGAATTCACTAGTTGATTTTTATTGACCTTTCTAAATGGCTTACCATACAGAGCAAAAACAATGGCGTCAAGCAGTGTTGATTTGCCTGCACCATTTGTGCCACTTACCAAAGTGTTTGCGGTATCGTTTAACTGAACGACGGTAAAAGTATTACCGGTAGACAAGATGTTTTTGTATCGTATTTCTTTAAATAATATCTTCATGCAATACTTTGAGCCTCAATATATAATTCGTCAATTAAATCTTTAATATGAGATTTATCAACTTTAGTTTCCATAGAATCAATATAAGCATGAAGAATATCTTTAGTATCCTGTGTTTCATCCAGTATTTCATCTACACCCGTGGATTCAATATTTAGTGCGTCTTCTATAGATTTAACATCAGCCGCGCCAGAATCGGCTAATTTATTCATAAACAAATCATGTATATATGGATTAGATCTATTTTTAACAATGACTTTAATATATGCGTCTTGAATATTTGTTGTATCCAAATGCGCAATATCCTCAATAGTCATATCAGCATCGTCGTATTCAATCTTATGAAAGATTTGAAACGGGTTTAGTACTCGCTCAAGGTTACGGGTTTCTGTATCAAGTACATGGAAACCTCGCCGACCTTGATAATCAGACCAAGTCATTTCATATGGAGCACCAAGATAATTAATGTTACCATTTTGTGATGGGTGATGGAAATGGCCAGAATAAACTTGCTCAAAAGACTCAAAGAGTTCTTTCTTTGTACCATGTTTACAGAGCTGACCTTTAATCATCTCAAATCCCATAATTTCAAAGTGTCCCATTAGGATATGTGCGTTTGATGCTGAAATAGCATTAAAGCATTTTTCACTATTATCTTTAGTAATCCATGGAACCATCATAACATTAGTTGATCCAAATGTCAACTCTTTTGGTTCGTGCTCGTAAATATGGAAATTATCATATTCATTAAGTAACAAATCCATTGAATTGACTTCATTTGTGTTTGTGTAATAAACTGAGTGATTACCAACGACTGCATGATACTCAATACCACGAGCTTGAATTTGGTCAAAGAAAAACTCTTTAGCTCGTTTTAATGAAACATAATTAATAAACTTTCGTCTATCAAAAGTATCGCCTAAGTCAAGAATTGTTTTAATATTGTTATCATCAATATGTTTAAAAAATACTTCTCTAAAGAACTTTTCTTGATGATCCAAAAATATCTTTGAGTCACCTCGTACACCGAGATGCATATCAGTAATAATAGCTATTTTCATTATTTCTTTTTCTCTTTATCTCGCGCCAACTTGTCTTCGTAATCCTGTACAAAACTATTCATATAGTCTGCAGATGTGTTTAAATATAGATCCACATCTTCGCCTGTGTATGTACCACCGGTAGCTAACATGCTTTGTGAAGATTTAAATCTGATGTACATCTGTCTTTTTTCTTTATGAATACGACGAAGAAATGCGTACCAAATAATTTGAGTAAAATAAGCAAATGGATTTTGAGATTTTTCAGGATTAAAATTTCTGATATATAAAAGACAATTTTCAATACCGTCTGAAATCATATCTTCCTTATAAGTATATCCACTGAAGTTTGGTTTGGTTGCCAACCGCGTGGCAATTTGATAAATGCATGTACCGATATAGTCTGGAACTCGTGGTAACTCGTCACCAGCTTCTTCAGCCTCAGCACAATCTTTTTTGTATTGAATTAGAGCATCGAGGAAATCTCGATTGTTTACATAGTTACGTTTAGCGCGTCGGGCCATGGCAACCTCCTATTGTTGATTTATTTTAATAGTATACTATATTATATAGAATGTCAACTAATTTTTTTTTATTACTTTTGAAAAAAACCCTTGACATCTCCAGAAAGCGTGTTATAATAGTCTTATCTACTATAAAATAATAGTTAAATATCAACTGTGTATATCTTGAATGGAAACATTTGCTCACCGTAGATTTCTATCCTTTTCCTAAAATGGTTTAAGGTGTAATTTGTAAAACTACCCTTGGATAAATCATCTGTAATGTCATATAGAGTTGCGGAGTCCGCGTCGTTACCCTTCCTAAGGGTACGACCGATAGATTGAAGAACTTTAATTTCTGATTTAGATCCAGACGCGAAGATAACATTATCAAGCTTTTTCAAATTAACTCCGGTTGAAAACACACCATAAGATGCAAGGATGTCATGTTGCTTAATAGGATCTTCTTCAATCAAATGGCGAATACGTTCACGCTCATCACCCTTGGTTCCACCATATATAAAATGTAATTGGCGATCGTCTTTACGAAGCATCGGCTCAAGGATTTTACCATGTTTCTCAACAAGATCAAATAAAACCAAATTGTTTTGACCTTCGAGCGACCATAATAAATTACGAATAAAGATATTTCTTTTATGATTATTTACTAGGAATTCTCTTTCTGCAGGATATTTTTTGCTCGATTCTTTAATAGTCTTAAATGCATCGATGAATCCTTTACGAACTTCTGGGCTATGAGATAATACAATTGCTTTTACTTTAAAATCTGCAACCGTACCAGAGTCAATCAAATCCTTTGTAGTAACGTGTTTATGAACAGGTCCGAAGCAGCCTTCCAATACAAGCCTATGAGTTTTACTTTCGTCTGATTTCAAGGTTCCTGTGAATCCATGTCTATAATGACATTCATCAAGACCTTCCATAATTTTTTGTAATGATTTCGCTTGGAATAAATGTGCTTCATCACCAAGGGCAACTTTGAATTGTTTAAACCATCCCTTTGGTTGTTTGATAAGAGATTGCCAAGTGCTGATTACAATAGGTGCATCTGTCTCTTTATCAACACCACCTTGAATCTTATAGATATTCTGAGGGTCTTCCCCATAGTCTATAAAATCACCGGCCATCTGGTGCACGAGAGATATCGTAGGAACGATAATAAGTGTTCTATAATCGTATTGTTCTCTATAATATAGCATCATTAAATAAATGATTAATGATTTACCTGACGAAGTTGGAGACAACGAAAGGGAACGACCGGATCTTAAAGCATCTACGATGTATTTGTTTTGATAATCTCTTGGCTCAAATTTTACATTAAAATCTTTTGCTAGCTGAAAACCAATATCGTCTGGAATATTATATCCATGCAAAAGAGTTTCATCAGCTCGTAGTTCATAACCACGGTCCTCGCAAAATTGTTTTAATTTATGGAAAAGCCCCACATATAAAACAGGTCTCATAGGCGAAAAGATACGAATCCATCCGTCCCATACTCTATTTTTATATGCTGGAGAAAATTGATAATTTTGAGGCTGAAACTTAAAATAAGTTTCGAGTTCCATCTTAATACCAGCTTCACAATCAATTTTTAAATGAACGGCATTTAAGCGTTCAACATTCACAATATCCATTATAACCTATACTTCAATATCTACAAATTCACCTTCAGTAACAGCAGGTAAAACTTCCTCTCCATTTGGAGTATATCGTAATACCGCTTGTTGTCTAAGACTATTTATCTCTTCTATACGCTCTTCGATTCTCTTCACACGATTGAGTTCAATGTCTGCGCGTGTGGCAGCCTCGACAACACGGATACGTTCTTTTTCCAAGGGCGGTAAAATATTTTCGCTATTAGGATATACCATTGGATGCCCATATACGTTATTAATTTCCATTAATATTCTCCATGTTGGAATTTTAAAATATCTATCATTGATTTAATAATGAAGTTTCGACCATGAATAGTTCTAACAATATCTTCGAGAAAATTGGCTCGAGCTGAGTGATAATCAATTTTAAGACTCATGTTAATAATGTCTTTATCTGCTTGTATATATTTATCCATATCCTGACGAATAATTCTTTTTTGGTTTGGACGCCATCCAAGTTCTTTTAAATCTTCTTCGGCCATAGTACCGTCAAGCCATTCTCTTTTTAATAGCTCGAGCTCCTTATAATCAGATCGTAATTTTTTAACCTTGAGAGCTTCCTTATAATACATATTGTAATATTTACTATGAAGTTCAGGTATGCGCTTGGCTTCTCCAGCCAAATTTGTTTCGTCTATTTTACAGTCCTTAGACCAAACGTCACTGATGTCGTCAGTACTCATAATATAACCCCATGATAAATTTTAATTCTATATTATTCTATCACACTTTGGTGGGAATGTCAACTGTAATTTTCAACCTTCATATTTGTGTATCTCACGGATACTGAAGCTTCTGGGTAAAATACATCAGCATTAGTCACATCGAGGTTGACGCCTGAAATGGATATAGGAAAGCAATCTGTGAACGTAAATTTTAGATTATTGTTTCGAGCACTATTTTCAACTATAACGGTAATATCTGATACGGTACCATATTTACTAGCTTGGAGATCCTTAAATTGGTTTGTGTTTTCCGGGCTGCCAAGCCCTTCCATCCAATTTAAAATTTCTCTATAGTTATTCATATTTTCATCTACTACGAATGAAAGCTCAAATTCGCTATATTCTAATCTATCTCCAGTTTGATACATTCTATGGATAGGAGATAGTTGCTCGACTGGTGACATACTGATAGATGGCGATGTGAACTTTTGAGTAAAAAATTCTACGTTTGGAAGGCGATCTATAGCTACTTTAAAGCTTACCGGTGACAAATAATTTGTAATCATTTCATTTTTCCTATTGACATTTAAACATGCTTATGATAGTATTTATTAAGAATCGCATCAGGCAGGAAGCAATGGTTATAAATACAACACCAGAAACAATCAAAGAGGTTTGGATGACCCAAGCACCTCACGCTTTTGACGACCCATGCGACGATTGTAGCCATTGGGTTGGAAAAATGTAAAATTAACTGTTGACATTTGCTTTTACTTGTGATAGATTAATAATGAATACAAAATGGAGGTATCACCCTTGAGTGAAGATTTCAAAATTTTAACGGCTAGACAGCACGTTAGAGAACGTATTGGTATGTACATGGGTTCAAGTGCCCAGGAAGAAGTTGAACGCTTCGTTATGGGTACATGGAAATCAGCAAAGTATGTTCCGGCCTTATCAAAAATGATTGACGAAATCTTGGATAACGCAATCGACGAGGCCATTCGTACAAACTTTATGTATGCTAATAAAATAGACGTATCAGTTCGTATGGATGGTGCAATCATTATTACAGACAATGGTCGTGGTATTCCACAGAAATCTGTTTACGACGAAGCTACAGACCGGAGTATTCCTCAGGCTGAAGCTGCTTGGACTCGAGTAAATGCCGGTACATCTTTTGATGATGAACGAGTTACCATTGGTACAAATGGTGTTGGCTCAGCAGCCACCAACTTTCTTTCATCAAAGTTCATAGGGAAAACCTGGCAAAATGGAAATTTAATCACGGTTGCCTGTAAAGATGGTGCAAACCAGATTAATCTTAAAGAGTCGAAACGTGATGGAAATGGAACAGAAGTTTTGTTTGTTCCTGATTTCTCATTGTTCGAAGCTAATAGCTTAGATGAACTAGACACCATCCCATTACTTGAGGATCGTCTTATCAGTTTGCAGATGGCATTTCCAGAGATTGCATTCTCTTTTAATAAGCGTCGTATCAAGGTAAACAACCTTAAAAAATATGCTGAGCTTTTTGGTCCTTCCTCAATTATGGAAAAAACCGATAACCTTTCGTTTTTCATTACCTCATCTGAGGATGGTTTTCGTACCAACTCATATATTAATGGTGTGAACACTCGTCAAGGTGGTTCATATGTTGATTTTATTATGAGTCAAATTGTTGACGAATTAGTCATTATGATTAAACGTAAGCATAAAATTGAAGTTGTCAAGTCAACAATTAAAAATGGTTTGACATTTGTTATGTTTGCTCGAAACTTTACGAATCCAAAGTTTGACTCACAAACGAAAGAACGTTTGACAAACCCTTGGGGCAACGTCAAAGACCATGCTAACGAGTCAGGTATTAAGGAAGCTAAGCATTTTGCTCATAAAATTTTAAACACACCTGATATTATTGATCCAATTATCGAAGCTCAATTAGCTAAGAAAATTGCGGCTGATCGCCGGGCTGCCACCATGGCCCAAAAGAAATTGCGTAAAGTGAAGGTTGCCAAACACATTTCAGCAAATCGTGATGATGCGACACTTAAAATAGTCGAAGGTGATTCGGCTATGGGTTTCTTACTTAAGGTTCGTGACGCTAATAAAGTTGGCGCATATCCACTTCGTGGTGTGATTATGAATACCTGGGATATGAAACCGGCTGATGTTCTTAAGAATAAAGAACTGAGCGAACTGATTGCTGTTCTTGGTTTGGATATAAATAATCCTGATAGTGTCGATGATATGACATATCAAAATATCGCAACCCTTACAGATGCTGACCACGATGGTATTGGCCATATCAGTCCTCTGCTCCTAGCTTTCTTCTATAAGTTTTGGCCTCGACTATTTTCTGAAAAGCGCGTAAAAATTACTCGTACGCCTATTATGATTTCAACTAAAGGCAAAGATGCAAAGTGGCTATATACATACGAAGATGCTAATGCAATTAAAAGCGAGTCTGGTTGGAAGCACCGTTACATCAAAGGTCTCGGATCATTGACCGAAGAAGAATATGACCGTATTGTTAACCAACCGACATATGACACGGTAACTGTAGACGACGCAAACATTTTTCAAATGATGTTTGGTAAAGAAAGCCAACTTCGTAAAGAGTATATGATGGCATGATAGAATGGTATGACATCGTAATAGCAATAGTTTTTTCATGGGTACTACTCAATATTGCTTTTGTTCCATATATAGGTTTCATATGGGCATATTTTTTATACGATTATGGTTGGGGCTATTATTGTAACTATAGAAAAAACCAAGGAAAATGAGGAGAATTTAAATGGCATTAGATCAAGATTTTATGCTTCACGCAATGCGCTCGCATGCTCGAGGCCATATTGATAAACACAAAATGAATGTTGAAGTATATCTAAATAACCCAGCTGGTATTGGCGAACACCCAGATGTGTTTGAAGCTATCGAAGGTGAGATCCTTGAAATGGCAAAATACCAAGATGTTCTTGATATACTCGATAAATATTTCACTTAATTTGAAATTAACTGTTGACATTCCTTTGGAAATAGGATAGTATAGTTTTAGAAATTAAAAAGGATTTACTATGAGTTTACTTGAATTTACGACCGACACCAACGAGTATCCAATCTCGAAAGTCGCAAGTAATGAATGGTTAAGTTTCGCCATGTACACGGTCGAAAGTCGAGCAATCCCAAATATGATTGACGGCTTGAAACCAGTACAACGGTTTTATCTGTATTCCTCAATCCTGAATAGTAAAAGAGACTTCAAGAAAGTTTCAGCTATTGCAGGCATCATATCGGATTATGGCTACAACCACGGTGAAACTTCTGCCGCCGGAGCTGGGCAACTTATGGCCGCTACTTGGAATAACAACATTTGTCTAGTCGAAGGTCGAGGTTCTTTCGGTACCCGTCTAGTACAATCTGCTGGTGCTCCACGATACGTCTATACGCGCCTATCTGAAAACTTTGATAAGTACATCAGAGATGTTGACCTAGCTCCGGCACATAGTGATCCTGAACACGAACCACCTCAGTTTTATTTACCGGTTATTCCTTTAGTATTGGTTAACGGAACCAAGGGAATTGCCACTGGATTTGCCACAAACATACTTCCACGGTCACCAGAATCGCTTTCTCGTGCAGTTCGTGATTACTTGTCGAGTGGTAATATATCTACTAAACCTCAGGTACACTTCCCTGAATTTAATGGTAAGATAACCTTTGATCCAGAGGAACAGCGGTATGTGGTTTATGGTAAATTCCATAAAGTATCTAAAACACAATTGACTATTACCGAAGTACCATATGGTTTCGACCGTGAGTCATATGTTAAAATCCTCGATAAGCTTGAGGATGATGGTGAAATCGTTTCTTACGACGACCTCTGTGATAAACAGGGTTTCCGTTTCGACATTAAACTAAAACAAACCGGTAGTTCCTCTTGGACTGACGAAAAAGTAATTCGTAAGTTTAAATTAGCTAAACCATTATCAGAAAACCTAACAGTTATTGACTATGATGGTAAGCTTAGAGAATATACAGACGAGCGAGATCTTATTAAAGATTTTTGTGACTATCGTTTGGGTATCCTTCAGCAACGAATTGATTTGCGTAAAGCAGAGTCTAATGAAGCTGTTCGTTGGTTGAATGTTAAAATGGAATTTATCCAATCTGTTCTTGACGAAAAGGTTGTGTTTAAAAACCGTAAGAAAAAAGATGTATCTGAGCAAATTCTTAATGTAACGTCAGCGTTACCAGAGGATACTGATAGATTACTTCGAGTTAATATCATGAGTCTTACAGACGAAATGGTAAAAGAGTTACAGAAAGAAATAAAATCAGCTCAAGCAGAGTTGAAATTCTGGACTAAAACCACGCCTAAAGCTCAATTCATATCAGATCTTGATGGAGTAGAATAATGATGAATTTATGGAAAAACTTTTTTAAAGGTTATTGCGATGATGAAATCGACTACGATAATGACGTACCACCACAGGTTATTCCTCAAAGGGAACCAACCATGCAAGAACAAATGAATGAAGTTATGTTTAAGCTTGGACGCATCGAAGCTAAGTTAGAAATTCTATGCAAATCGAAATAAACGACTTAGATGAAACACTAACAGAAAATTTTATTAATTTCTGTTGTGAAGAACTCGATATAAAACCAGAGATTTTAACAGTCGATGGTTGGGAAACACCATTCCCTAAAAATCAAAAGGCAACTGGTTTATGTTATGAAATCAATAATGGTGAGTATTGGATTATGACCCAAACTAAAAATCGGAATTTAACTGAGGTATATATTACTATTGCACATGAAATGGTTCACGTAAAACAATTCATTAAGCAAAATTTATCAGATAAATATTCCAAGAAAAGACCGCATCACGATAGATGGTGGGAGAGGGAAGCCAACGCAAAAAGTGTAGAGTTAGTAAAAAAATATGTTGACATTCTCTATAATATGGTATAGAATAATTATAGAAAAAGGAACGGAAATATGAAACAACTACTTATGACTGCTGGTGTTGTAGCCCTGACATCGACTACCGCCATGGCTGAAACACCCAAAAATGTTCGTGTGTTTGACCACGTAAAAACTATTACTCAACAAGTACCAACCACTGAACGCCAGTGTTTTAGAAATAAAAAGCCTGTTTATAGTACATATAAACGTCAAGGCGATGCCGCGGGTGGTGCTCTTGCCGGTATGATTATCGGTGGTATTCTTGGTAAAGGTGTTACTGGTGACGATGGCGGGGCTGCCGCTGGTGCTATCGTTGGAGGTCTTATCGGCGCTGATAAAGGTTCTCAACCTCGTACAGAGCGAGAAATTATTGGTTATGAATACGTAGAAACATGTGAAAATGTTACGCTATATTATGATAAGAAAACAGAAGTATATAGTCATTCAACCATTCGTTTTTTCATTGATGGAAAACGATATGTAGTAGAGTTTCAACGTTGATTGAAATTATAATAGCAAACATAGTATTTTGGTCAGTATACATGTGGGTTTGCACAATCCCATATCGTATGTTTCAAAATGCTATTGATAACAGTTAACGGTCTCTTAGCTCAGCTGGATTAGAGCAAGTGCCTTCTAAGCACTAGGTCGTAGGTTCGAGTCCTACAGAGATCACCAATTAGCCCGCGTGATGGAATGGTAGACATAACAGACTTAAAATCTGTGGCCGTAGGGCGTGCCGGTTCGAGTCCGGCCGCGGGTACCAAATAAAGGATATTAATGTGAAGTTTAGTAGAGGTGATGAGAATGGCACTAAAATTCAGATGGAAGTCCATAATGAGTCAACAATTGACGAAGTGTTAGAAGAGTTTCAGAATTTTCTTCGTGCTTGCGGCTACGTGATTGAATATAACCAATGCTTGATATTAGAGGATATGGACTAATGAAAGTTTACATAGGGCCTTATAAAGATGATGAGGCACAAAAGATAGAAGTCGCAATACACAATTACGATACCTGGAGTATGGACGATACCCTTGCTCCGATTATTCTACCTATGTTAAAACAATTAAAAGAAACCAAGCATGGCGCACCATCTGTAGATGATAAGGATACACCAAAGGAGCTTAAATCTACATCAGCTCCACCCAAAGAGAATGAATGGGATACTGACGAAAACTATTTTAAGCGTTGGGATTATGTCTTAGACGAAATGATCTGGGCGTTTGAACAAAAATGCCGTGATGATTGGCATGATGATTATTATGGCGACTATATAGAAGATGAAAAAAGTGGTCCACTCGGCGGTAGGTTTGAATGGATTAATCACGATGATATGAAAAAACACCAAAAACGTATGAGCAATGGATTCCGATTGTTTGGAAAATATTATGAAAACTTGTGGGACTGAATTATATAATCCTTTTGCGGTGCCATTTCTAAAAGTAAAAGTTTCTAATTGGAAAGTTAAGAAACAAAAGCTATTAGAAATGGCGCCTTTGTATTCTGATGATACAGACCCTATTAATGGTGGCTACAAGAGTGATTACTTTAAATACGCCGGGCTGCCACCGTACTCTCGAAGCTTTCATGAGGTTTTATCTGATGAACTAAATGAAATCGGAAATTATTTTAAAGATGTTAATATTCTAAATTTATGGACTCAAGAATATGTTGTTGATGAATTCCACGACCCTCATAATCATGGAGGCTATTTTTATTCAGCTGTGTTATATGCTGAATTTGATCCATCAGAACATGAGCCAACACACTTTATATCGCCTATTAATAACTTCGAAGATGGTACGGTAATACGCCACAGACCTGACATAGAGGAAGGTGACATTATAATATTTCCAAGTGTAATACAACATTTTTCAGGTGTATCAAAATCATCTAAAACGAGAAAAATATTTTCGTTTAATTTCCGGGCTGCGGCACTTTTCTAAAACCTAATACTCTGCTTGAGGGATAGTTTGATATTGTTACCATGTCATCTTGATTTCCACCAAGTACAGAAATCATTTGAACACCATTAACTTCTTTTACGCTCACAAAAAATCCAACATGACCTTGCCAACCATTATTACCTCTTCTAAAAATAACAATGTCACCTTGAACCGGTGTTGTGGTTTTTTCACCATAATCTAAAAAGCTTCGAGCCATAAGGGGAAACTCACTTACTGATGCTGATGTCGGATAACCGTTTTGTAATAAAATCATATTAACAAAAGCAGCACACCACTCAGTCATAACAGGATCTACACCAGTTAATTCCTTAATTAATTTTCTGTCTTTTGATTCTGATAACCCATAATAATGATAAGCTTTTTGCGCTAAATCTGGGTTTCTATTTGTTGCTGAAATAGCATTTTGGCAGGCACACACTAAAGTTAAACACGAGATAATAAATATATTTTTCATATAGGATCACTTTATAATGAGAGTTTTAGTTACTGGTGCATCAGGCTATATTGGTAGTCATGTTTGTAAACTACTAAAAGAACATGGACACGAAGTTCACGGATTTGATAATTTTTTTCACGGCGAGTATAACGATGTAAGTTTTATTGATAAGTTCTGGAAACAGACTATCACTGATAACTATTTATATGGGTGGGGTGATGCTGTAGTTCATCTTGCCGGCAGAAGCATTGTTCCACAGAGTTTAAAAGAACCTGCTGAATATTATAGAATTAATACGATGGGAACTAAAAACGTGGTGGAAAAACTCAGGACAGATAATTTTATTTTTGCTAGCACCAGTTCTGCTATACATATGCGATCCCCGTATGCACGAAGCAAAGTGGCGGCGGAGGATATTATTAGGGAAAAATCTGATGGATACACTATTTTTAGGTTTTATAACGTTTCTGGTACTAACGGCATTTTTAGGCAACTCGGCGACGCCAGTCATCTTATTAGGCGTGCTGCTATGGTTGCTGCTGGTAAACTTCCGCACATTGATATATTTGGTATTGATTATGATACTAGGGACGGTACTTGCATACGTGATTACATTCATGTTAATGATGTTGCAAATTCCATTCTAAACGCCGTCGAAAACGGCCCTCTCGTGCACGAAGTCCAAGCCCTTGGTAGTAACCATGGGTATAGTGTATTAGAAGTGATTTCTGTGATGGAAAAAGTGTCTGGTAAGAAACTAAAGACAAAAATATGTGATAGAAGACACGGTGATGGCGATATTCAGGTGGTCGATACTCTTTCTGAGTATTGCAAGCTTACAAAAACCCTCGAGGATATGTGTTTAGACCAGTATAAAATGGAATTGAAAAGTGCTTGATGAAAAACAAATTACTGAAATGGTTGATTTATTAATTCGTTGCGATGGAAATACTAAGGTTTATCTTGGCTGCGACTCAATTAGATACCTAACTAAATCAAAACGCAAGATGGGTAAATACGCGACGGTTGCCATCGTGCATATGAATGGTCAACATGGGTGTAAGATCTTTTCTAAAATATCTCATGAACCTGACTATGACATGAAAGCAAACCGTCCTAAAATGCGAATGATGAAAGAGGTTCAAAAAGTTTGTGAACTATATACTCAGATTGGAGCATTCATTGACGAATTTGATGTAGAAATCCATCTTGATATTAATACAAATCCAATACATGGATCTAATTGTGCTGCATCCGAGGCTGCTGGGTACGTTCTTGGAATGACTGGTATTGAGCCTAAGCTTAAACCAAATTCCTGGGCTGCCAGCTTTGGAGCAGACGGAGTTGCCCACGGTAGAACAGAATAAAAAGTAAAAAAAACTTGAAATAAAATGAAATTAACTGTTGACATTCCTTTTTGAATAGTATATAAAGAATATATCAAAAGAGGAAAACAACATGTCTATTCAGAAACTTATCGATGAAACTTATAGCTACTTTGTAGAAGCACAGGGTACAAGCCTTGCAGATCTATATGAGGATGATCTATCTGATTTCCAATCAGTACAGTGGATGATGAATGCGGATGACCTTGATGGTGTTACCGCTAAAATGGATAATATGGATACAGAACCACGTGAGCAACTCATATTGGCTATTGCTGATGA
>Ga0115572_10001846_pt1 | contig 17121 bp, 18 predicted proteins | sample COGITO_mtgs_1206_FD_88681 | JGI IMG/M metagenome (GOLD analysis project Ga0115572, IMG submission 88681) | Pelagic marine microbial communities from North Sea - COGITO_mtgs_120607 | ecosystem: Environmental > Aquatic > Marine > Epipelagic | place: Germany:Helgoland, sampling site Kabeltonne... | reverse complement strand
TCAGGCCGCGGATCAGGCAACATAAAGCCATTCTGATTTGGCATTTTGACGCTGCCGATGGTTTCGTTACTAAGGACAAATTCATCATCAATCACGTCACTCATATTCAGAATATAAGCAACAACCTGATAGGTTTCGTCATGCGTTAATGACTGTGCCTCGCCAAAAGGCATGGCGCGATAGACATAGTCATAAACCGTCGAGGCATAAGGCCAATAGCTGCCAACCGTTTTCACCGGATCAGCCGTTGCTAGTGACCCAAGGCCACCAGCCAGAATCGGCCAACGATCGACGCCTTCGCCAAAATCACCATGACAAGCAGCACAGCGTTCGGCGTAAATTTCTTCACCATCGGCCGCAGTGCCGCTGCCAATTGGCGCGCCTTTTCCATCAGGGCGAACGTCAATATCCCAACCGGCAATCTGTTCGGCTGTGGCTAAGGTGCCAAGACCAAAAGGCCGTTCAGCTGCAGTTGCCGTGCCGGATAACACCATTGCAAATCCAGCGACAACACCAGTGGTAACCAAGGTTTTTGCAACATGCCGCATCTTAACCAAGCCGTACATTTTCGACCTCCCCGTTTGACTTTACCAACCAGGTGGCAATTGAATTATTGTGATAGATCGAATTGACGCCGCGTTCTTTTTGCAACGCCTGAATGGTCGGCTGGACATAGCCGGTTTCATCCATTGCGCGTGACTGCACTTTCATTTCTTCGCCATTCCATTCAAACGGCATTGTAAAACGGGTCAGACTTTTGCTTAAAACCGGGCCATGCAATTCGGCCGTTTTCCAATTCACCCCACCATCAAGTGACACATCAACACGGGTGATTTTGCCGCGACCAGACCAAGCCAGACCCTTTAGCAGATTTTGGCCCTTTGCCATCATTGGCTTTTCTGGACAAGGCGAGGTAACCACCGATTTGGCATCCATCACCCATGTAAACATGCGCGCTTTGCCGCTTTCCATAAGGTCGGTATATTTTGAGGTTTCTTCACGTGCCATATAAGGGGCGTCACCAAATTCCAGCCGGCGAATCCATTTCACCCACATATTGCCTTCCCAGCCTGGAACAACCAAACGCGCCGGATAGCCCTGTTCAGGCCGCAAGGCCTCGCCATTCATGGAATAGGCGATCATACAATCATCCATAATTTTTTCGATTGGAACTGACCGGTTCATACCAGCCGAATCACCACCTTCGGCAAGAACCCATTTGGCTGATGGCTTTACCCCAACTTCACGGCAAATATCAGATAAACGAACACCGCTATATTGGACATTATGCACCATGCCAAACGTATATTGGCATCCATTCAACTGCGCACCGCGCCACTCCATGCCGCCATTAGCCGCACATTCCAGAAAATGGAACCGGTTGACCTGCGGAAAGCGCTTCAGATCATCAATCGTGAAAATCAATTCACGATCAACAAGACCGTTGATCATCAGGCGATAATCGGCAGGCACCACCTCGGGAACACCGCCATGATGACGCTCAAAACACAAACCGTTTGGCGTAACAATCCCGTCAAGATCCTGCAATGGCGTAAAATTGATTGATGATTCGGTGCTGGCGGTCAGCCATTCGACATTGCGACGGATCACATGCGATTCATGTTCAGACGGCATGCCATAAGGATTGACGTCAACACCGGCGCCAAGATAGGGCGTCCATTCAGGCACATTTGGCGGCAAATTTGCCGGATTTGACTCAGCCGCCGCGGCCAGAGGTGCCGCCGCCATACCGCCAACCGAAGCCGCAGCACCGCCAAGCAATTGCCGACGTGAAAGGGAAAGCTGTTCCGTTTTCTTTTCCATCTTGAAATCCTCTTACACTAATAACATTCGTCTTGAACAATTTTCCCCGAGAGGGGTTTTGACCGGCCTTTTCTAGTTGGAACGGGCGGCCTGAATTTGGTTTCTAAGTGCGCTTGTCTGGCTGCCGAAATATTTCTGAAACCGTGGCTCGTCTTTATAGGCTCCGGTTTTGACCCATTGCAGCATGCCCAAAAAAGTTAGCTTGCCAAAAGCGCCTGGCATTACGGCCGAGGCTGATTGCGGCAATTGATCGCCTTTTACGGGCTCGGAAATGAAATAGATGGTCGGGGTAAATAGCACCCCCCACCGGCGTGCCATATCGCTTTCCGCCATGACGGTGCCATCAAGATCGGTAACATCGCGATTGCCGTAAAGATCAAGCTGAACAACCATGAAATTTTCTCGGACATAGCTGTTGATTGCCGGTTCGGTCAGAATTTCCTTGGCCACTTTTTCGCAATAGATACATCCCTTTTGATCAATCTTGACCATCAGCACCTTGCCCGCAGCAAGCGCCTCATTGATGTCATCTTCCAGTTCCAGAAAGGATTGATGATACCAATCGAAATGATACATGCCATCTTCGGCAAGCGTTGGCTCACTGTTACCGGCACGCGCAGCCGACAAACCCATCGTCATAGAGACGGCCATTAGGGCCGCAAATGCCACGATCTTTTTTATATTCTGGATAAACATAGCCTTGGCAATAAAGCGCCTAAAAACGCGAAAATTTGTCATTATCCAATCTCCTGAAACAGCGGAATTGTCCGCAACATCCAATAGCCAATATCGGCAAGCATGCCGGTCATCATGGCAAGGCCGGTCAAGACCAAGAAACCGCCAAGAAGCCATTTGACATAACGCATTTGCGCCGAGAAAAACCGGAATTTTGCCATGAATAAATCGGCAAAAACCGCCACCAAAATGAACGGAAGCCCGAGACCAAGACCATAGGCGAATAACAGTCCAGCGCCGTCACTTTCACCGCCAGATCCCGCCGATAGCATCAAGATCGTTGCCAGAACCGGCCCAACGCAGGGCGTCCAGCCAAAACCAAAGGCCAAGCCAACAACATAAGCGCCAACCGTGCCAAACCGTTTTGGCGATGGCATGAATCTAACATCACGATTTAGCAATCCAATGCTAAATAGCCCAAGGAAATGCAATCCAAGAACGGCAATAAGACCACCGCCAATCATTTGGAATAGACCAAGATTCCGCGCGATAAAGCTGCCAGCCATGCTGGAGGATGCGCCAAGCGCAACAAAAACGGTCAAAAACCCAGCAACAAAGAGGATCGAGGCCATAACCAGCTGAAGGCGCGCGGCCATTGTTTTTGCCTGATCAGCAGCGTCACGCGGCCGATTGCCAAGCCCGCCCAGAAAGCCGATATAGCCTGGCACAAGTGGCAAAACACATGGCGACAGAAAGCTAAGCAAACCCGCCAGTAATGCTGCTCCGAAACTAACTGTCACTGAAACGCCCTCATCTTGATACGCAAAATATGTCTAATCATATATAGTAAATACTCTATATGCGCTTCATCATATAGGTTTTTTCGATTATTTCAAACAAAATACCCCATACTGCAAGGCAGTATGGGGTAAAATATTCAACGCCCTTTCAAAGACACTACCAAATTTAGTTCCGGTAGGCTGGTGTCTCCACCTTTAGGCCATTGCCCCGCCAAGCGACATAAAGCTCAAGCGCGACATAATCTTCATGACCATATGGAAGCGGGGTTGCACGGATATTTTTCATGCAGCCTCTGAACCGGCGATGGGTTGAGCCAACACCATTCCATTTTAGGCGATAAAGCGGAAAGCCATTGATATTGCCCTGTGACAGCATATCGGCACGGATATAATTACCGTAATTATCTTCGTGACAATGTGCGCATGACATATCGAGCTGGCCAACACGGGTATAGTAAAGCTCTTTACCACGCTCAAATGCTGCAGATGCCTGCCCGTCAACCGCCACATTCACCCGCGATCCGCGTGACTGCATCCGGATATAGGCGGTGATGCCAAGCATATCGCGTGATTCCCACTTGTAAGGCTTTGCGCCCATTGCGGTTTCGCGACACATGTTAATCACCTGTTCAAGTGAAATCACTTTACCGGCAGCATTGTGATAGCGCGGGTAAACCGACCCCACCACATCAAGCGGCACTTCGGCGCAACCTTCAAAAACCTGCGACAGTGATTTGCCAGCGCTACCATCAACCGTATCCCACAGCTCTTCGCCATGATCGGCAACAAGCATCGCCGGATTTGCAAAATCATCATCCTGCACATCACGGATCATCGCCTTGCGGAAATCATAACCAGACACAATTTCACCAAGCGGGTGATTCTTATCGGTTGGCTTGATCACTTCGGCGGTGCCGTCATGATATGGGGTTTTCGCAAATGCGGCTCCAGCTACCAAGCTGAGCGCCATTGTTATCGTTACTGCTAGTCGCATTATAAAATCCTCCCTATTAACCCGCGACCCAAATCCGAAGATTAGGCTACGGTCATCTTTTTACTGGCAGTAAATTCTGCGCCGCCATCTTCGACCCATGTAAAGGTAAATGCCCCGGACTTGTTGGCCTTAAATGGAAAGGCGATATAGGGGTTTGCAGACACAGCAGGCTCAAAATTGGCCGTAAATACATCTTGGCCGTCAAAACTTGCAACGAATTTATTGATGATCTTGCGCGGGATTTTATTTCCCTTTTTGTCCTTAGCACGGCCAGTATGCATGGGATGCGAAATCAAAGCCTTGATTTCAACAATTTCACCAGCAGCGGCTTTCTTTGGAACTTTTACGCGAGGTTTAATTTTTGCCATTGATTTGTTCTCCGTTCGCTATCTGATCAACCGCCACAGCCACCAATGGTGACTTTGACAGTGGCTTGGGCTTGCTTGAAGCTGCCATCGTTCATTTCAGCAAGAACAATGATGTTCTGGGTTTTTGCCAAACGCATCCGTGTCGATGCGCTGCAGGCGCCCATTGCTGGCGTGAAGTTGAACGAAGCGACTTCGGGTGTTGGGTTGCCATCGGCCATGACATGAACAGCTTTGACATAATTGTCGGCTGTCATTGGGCTGTCGATCGAGAATGCAACCTTGACCGCATTTCCGTTTTCGGCAATTTCCGGCAGATCAAGTTCGATCGCGCCTTCACCAACCGATTTACCGCCGGTCAAGCCTTTGATTTTAGCAGCGACAGCTGCACCATCCGCATAGGCAGGGACGCCAGCAAGGACAACCGCACCGGCGGCACCAAGCATGGCAAGCGCGTGCCTGCGCGAAATTGTTGAGAATTGTGTTGTCTGTTTCATTTTGGTCAATACTCCGGACTATTGATCAGTTTTCAATGTTTTGAGATAGGCGACAACGTCTTCGACTTCCTGGGCAGTCAAAATTGATTTCCCAGCAAATTTTTTCAACGGACGCTCAAACCCAAAGGTGCGATAGAATGACGGCATCATTGTGCCATCATTGGTGATTTTGGAATTTACCAGCTGCAAACGAAGCTCACCCTCGTTAAGACGATTGCCAACACCATATAATGTCGGGGCTGTTTCGCCATGAAACTGTTGCTCAGGAATTGGCATCACATGACATGCGAGGCAATTTCCCTTTTTCCGGCTGATCGCAATCTTGCGACCATTGGCGGCATCACCAGCCACACCGGTTAAAGATTTTGGAATTGAGCTGTCATCCATAACCTCATATGGAACAAGCCCAGCATCGCGGACAATTACTGAGGCCGAATGGGCAGTCGAAACGCCAAGCGCTACAAGACCCACAATGGAATAAAAAATAGTTTTCATCTTTTCCCCGCCTTTTTGGACACTCTTCACATTTAACATATGCGATTTTTTATTTATGAATTATCTGAACATAAAAAAAAACATTTGTAAAACCGGTTCAGGCTTCCCAACTTACTTTTTTTCTAAAATAGCGTTAGTTGATAAAAGGCCCAGGCGGTGGAACCGCAATCAAATCACGTCCGAAGATTACATATTTTTGAATATTTTCGGCTGGTTAAGGCGTTATCATTGCGCGGTAAATTCGGAAAGACGCCACCAAAATAACTCGGCCCCCGGATAGCCAATGATCCGGCCAATTTCCGACCCATCACGCATGATAATAAAGGTTGGCGTCATCGTTGCTGGTGTCAAATGCGCCAAATCATCAGGCATCGCCTTGTAAAAATCATGCCGGCGAAGCGGGTAAATCTTCGCGTCTTCGGTGCGGTCATAGCCCGCCCCAACTTCATCTTCAAAAGATTCACACCACGGGCAATGGTTAGAGGTAATCATGACAAGCTGGCCATGGCTATTTGCCGCTTTTACCGGCCCGACGCCGCTGCCGAAAGATATCGCCAGCAGCAAAAATAAAGACGAAAACAGCGTGACACAGCGGGTCAGGCAAAGCCGTAAGGCGCGAAGGCGCCAAACACCGCCTGTCAATCTAGCCCTTATCATGCCGCTGCCACTGATCCAATGACGGTCTGAAAACTGTCGAAAAGCGGCCGGCTTCCCCAGCCACGACAGTCTGTGGCAGGTCACTTGCCGCCGGTGATGGTGCCGCGGTACCATTTGGTTCAACTGCCATGATTTCGCTTTTGATGCAATTTAGCACTTTTTGCACCTGCGGGTCACTGATCTGGTAAAAAACCTGCCGCGATTGCTTGCGCGCATTGACAACATTTTGCTTGCGCAGCAACGCCAGATGCTGCGAGATGCTATGTTGTGGCTGGCGAAGCGAATCGCATAGCTGGCTTACCGATTGCTCGGCCGTGCTAAGCTCAACACAAATAGACAGGCGTAATGGATGCGATAAAGCCTGAAAGACGTCCGCGGCGCGATTCATCAAAAGATCAAAACTAGATTTACTTTTTTCGTGCGCGCTCATTAATCACTCATTTTGCTTGTCGAAATATGGGCTTGCCACGGCAATTGCCGATCATATTTCAATATGGATGGCAAGCACTGACCCTTTTGATCATGCTGCGATTTTCTAATTATATAGTTTATTTTCTATATATGCAAGCTGCGAACCAGATTATGATTTATCGATCGGGCGCATCACCCGCTGAAGCCAGCCCTTGGTGCCACCCGACACCGAATCTGCTGCCGATTGCATGAAATCATCTCCCGGGCACCAATTGGCCGGTGCAACTTTTTTCGTCTGATAAGTGTCGATTAGGGCGCGCTGGACACGAAGCAATTCGTCTACCGACCGGCCAATATGCATTGGATAATGGATCAACGCCTGCACTTTTTGCGCCGGATCAATGAACAAGCAGGCGCGAACCGTTGATGTTGTATCGCTATAGGCGTCAATCATGCCATAGGCGCGCGCAATATCCATCGATACATCTTCGATCACCGGAAAATTGACAGATAGGTTGAATTTCGTCTCGATCCATTCAATCCAGCCCATATGGCTATAAACACTGTCAACCGACAGTCCCAAAAGCTGGACATCCATTTCGGCAAATTTATCCTGTTCTTGCGCCAATGCGACAAATTCAGACGTACAAACCGGGGTAAAATCTGCCGGATGACAAAAGAGCAAAATCCAACGCCCAGAAAATGCCGACAAACGCACCTCGCCCTTTGTTGATCGTGCCGCAAAATCAATGACTGGTGACCCAACCAATGATCTATAGGCAATATCTTGGCTTTGTGCACTGTCATCAGGTTGTAGCATATCTCTGCCCTTTATTTGTGGTGTCAATGATTGACCAGACCAATGATTGACCAGACCAATTATCAACAAGACCATTATTTGCGGCGCCGATGATTCTAGCGCCAGATTGCTCGAAGGCCTATTTTAATAGGCCATCGCTTATGCTCACCATGTTGAGCCATAAAATCAAGCGCCAGACAATCACGGCACGATAAATAAGTCAAAAATGATGTATTCTATCTTCTGCTAATTTTGCAATTATTCATCATGCAATGGCAGTTACATATGAATTTTTGACGCCATTGATGATTTTTTATTGATCTTGGCCGGTTCACCAGTAACGATTAAAAATGCCGTACTGGCATATTCGTGAAGATGGCCTCATACAGCCATGATTGGTGCTCCATCCAGATGACACATAATTTTCCGCGCCATAGCAAGATCACTCCACCCATCGCCATTGCCGGGGCTGGATGCCATATCACCGACGCCACGGGGAAACAATATTTTGACGGTTCAGGCGGGGCGGCGGTTTCCTGTCTTGGTCATGGTGACGCTGATATCGCAACTGCGATGAAAGACCAGATTGATAAATTATCTTTTGCCCATACCAGCTTTTTCACATCAATGCCTGCCGAAGCCTTAGCCGATCTTTTGATTGCCAATGCGCCATCTGGCATTGACCGTGTCTATTTTGTGTCGGGTGGGTCAGAAGCCATTGAAGCTTCGTTAAAGCTGGCGCGGCAATATTTTGTTGAAACCGGTTCACCGCAAAGAAGCCATATCATCGCCCGCAAACAAAGCTATCACGGCAACACCCTTGGCGCGCTTGCCGCTGGTGGCAATGCATGGCGGCGCGAACAATTTGCCCCTCTTTTATTCACTGCCAGCCATATCGAGCCTTGCTATCGCTATCGCGGAAAAGCCGACGGCGAGAGTGATCATGCCTATGGGCAGCGCATGGCCAATGCACTGGAGACGGAAATCCTGCGGCTTGGCGCTGATAAGGTGATGGCCTTTCTGGCCGAGCCGGTGGTTGGCGCAACGCTTGGCGCGGTCGCCGCCGAATGGGGATATTTCACCCGTATTCGCGAAATTTGTGATCGCTATGGCGTGCTGCTGATTCTTGATGAGGTGATGTGCGGCATGGGCCGTACCGGATCTTTATTTGCTTGTGACCATGATCAGGTTCGCCCTGACATTATCGCCATCGCCAAAGGGCTCGGCGCCGGATATCAACCCGTTGGCGCCATGTTATGCAGCAAAGAAATCTATGCGGCGATTGCCGAAGGAAGCGGCTTTTTCCAGCATGGCCATACCTATCTTGCCCATCCTGTTGCCTGCGCTGCCGCCCATGCCGTTCTGAGCAAAATCATCGATTCTGACCTGCCAAGCCGCGCCACCATGATGGGGGACAAACTTATGCAGGCGTTGCAATCGGCCTTTGGCCAGCATCCCTTTATCGGTGATATTCGCGGGAGGGGGCTGTTTATCGGCATGGAATTTGTCGCCGATCGAGCCCAGAAAACGCCCTTTGATCCAGCGCTTGGCCTGCATCGCAAAATCAAGGCTGCCGCATTTGAAGCTGGATTATTATGCTACCCGATGGGCGGCACGATTGATGGCAAAAATGGTGATCATCTGCTTCTTGCCCCGCCTTTTATTCTCGAAGATTCACATATTGGTGAGATCATTGACAAATTGACCATCGCCTTTGATGCGGCCATGCCACCTGCCTAATCACCCGCCTAATCACCCGCTTGGTCAAAGCATGATCCGTCACATAAAAGCGCAATCTGCAATGCATTCCGTTAGCGGCTCTGCAGCCTTTTGATCCAAGCAAGAATATGATCAGCCGCGCTTGCTGTTTGGTTTGGCGACACAATATCACCAGCGATAATATGTGAAAATTTATCATCATCGGCAGTCAGGCTGGCAATAAGGGTTGTCGACGCCCCACCCCATGATCGGGCAAATTCGGCTGTTTTGTCAGGCGCAACAACCTGATCTTGGCGGCTATAATAAAACAATGCCGGTATATCGACATCGTCAAAAGATTCCTGATCAACCGCGGCAACAATGGCGGCCATCGGCATTAATGCCGTCGTTGGATAGTTCATCGTCCAATAGCGGGCATGAAGATCATTCCGCGCGATGCCTTGTTGTTCTGCGCCAATCACCAGCGGTACCCATTGCCGCGCAAATGGCCAGGTCAGCAAACTGGCAGCGCGGCTGTTAATGGCAAAATTGGGTGAAATGAAAATGATCCCACCAATATTTTCCATTGCCGCCTCATCAAGCGCGGCCGCAGCTGCCAAAGTAGCGCCAGTTGATGTGGCCATGATAATGACCGTCTCGCCAATCTGGTTGCCAATTTTGATGGCTTCGCCAACATCATCCATCCAGCGCCCGACAGTGGCTTCTGCCATCGCCGCGGGCTGGCGGCCATGACCGGTAAAACGGGTAAAATAGAGATTGGCACCCAAAGCCGCCGCTACCCGATCCGGCACAGGCCGGATTTCTTTTGAGCTGGCGGTAAAACCATGAAGATAGATGATCGATAGCGGCGTTTTTACGTTGGCCTCGCCAGCCCAGATTACTTGTTTTTCAACATCATCAATAATGTCATCAAATTGCCCTTCGCGCATGGCAAGATAGGCGTCAATATCATCACCAATCATAAACTTGTCATGGCCGGTGCTAAGGCGAACCGGCTCACGCGGGCCAAAGACAAAGAGCATGATCAAAAAGCCGGCAAAACAGGCAAGACAGATTTTCAGGGCTTTTTTTGTCAAATGCTATTCCTCAATGCCATAGGGTTTGCCATGGCCGTGCAATTCGATACGCCAGCAATGAGTTTAGTAAGATTAGCCAACAGATCAAATCACTTCAGTGCGATAGTGCCACTCACATTTTACCAGTCACATTTTACCGGTCACATCATTTCGGCCTTTGCCGAACCAGCCAGCGAATGCTAAAAGGCACTCATGGAACAAAAGATAAATTATCTTGAAGAAAAAATGGCGATCCTGCAGCATGAATTATCGCAGATGAGTCATGAGGTCTATGCGCAGCAAAAAGAGGTTGCGCAATTAATGCTCGAAATCGAAAAGCTGAAATCGCGGCTTGAAAATGTGCAGCCCGATAGTGGCATCCTGTCGCCAAATGACGATGTGCCGCCGCCGCATTATTGATCATCCGCCACATCATCTTCCAAACACCCAATCTGGCAAACACCCAATCTGGCAAATGCCCGATCTGGCAAAAAGCCATGGCACGCAGGCTAGTCGTTCAAGCGGTGCAAAAACGCCTTGGCAGCCGGACTAAAACCGTCAAGATCGCTTTTGCTGGCAAGATCATGTGCCATTTTTTTGCCAAGCTCGACGCCCCATTGATCAAAGCTGTTCACATCCCAGACAAAGCCCGAAACGATGGTGATATGCTCATAAAGCGCCAATAGCCTGCCAAGCGCATAAGGCGTTGTCGCTTGCCAGCTGACCAGCAATGATGGCCGATTTCCCGGAAAATGGCGGTGCGGCGCGTCGGCATGTTCGACGCCGACAGCCAATGCTTCGGCCTGCGCCACCGCATTGATGGCCAGCGTTCTGTGGCTTGCCTGCCAAGCGGCATCATCTGACAGATTGACCGGTTTGCGTGCAATCAGAATGTCAATGGGAACAATATCAATTGATTGGTGAAGCCATTGGAAAAAACTATGCTGGCCGTTCACGCCCGCCTCGCCCCAAATCAGCGGGCCAGCCGGCTGGTCAAGCGGCTTGCCATGCCGCGTCACTGATTTTCCGTTACTTTCCATTTCCAGCTGCTGCGCCCAAGCTGGCAATCTGGCCAGACGTTGGTCATAGGGCATTATCCCATACGCCATGTGGCCAAGATAGCTTCGGTGCCAAACGCGAAGAAGCCCCATAATCACCGGGATATTACTGGCAAAAGGTGCTGTTTCAAAATGCGTGTCCATCGCATGCGCACCATCTAAAAGCTGGTCAAATGCAGTGCTGCCAATGGCAATCATCACCGATAGGCCAACCGCCGACCAAAGCGAATATCGCCCGCCAACAGCTTCGTCAAAATCGAAAATACGAACCGGGTCAATGCCCCAATCAACAGCCCGCTTTTGATAGGCGGTTACCGCCACCATCGCCATATCAGGCGCAACCCCATTTTGCTGTAACCAGCCTTTTGCCAAACCCGCATTGACAAGCGTTTCGCTTGTGGTGAATGTTTTCGAGGTGATGATGAAAAGCGTCGAACGCGGATCGCATTGCGCCAAAATGTCATAAAGCGCATGCGGATCAACATTGCCAACATAATGCACCGCTGGCCCATCATGGAATCCGGCAAGACCTTTTGTCACCATTGCTGGCCCAAGGTCAGACCCGCCAATGCCAAGATTGACGATTGATTTGATATTATGATTGGCGCGGACATCCTTGGCAAAATTGGTCAGCTTTTGATAGGTCTCGCTTTGCCGATAATCTGGCGTGCGAAGACGGCAATGCAAAACCGGCCTATCTTCGCTTAGATTGATAGATTTGCCAGCGAACATTGCGCTGATAAAACCGGCTAATGATTTTGCCTCGGCAAGCGTCAAAAGCCGTTGCAAAATATCTTGTGTCAAGGGCTGGCGCGTACAATCGACAGTCAAATCTTCAAAGTGAAAAGATAGGGCATCACGGCCGTCCTGATGGATCAGCGTGCGCAAATGATGCAACGCGATCGCATCGGCGTCACGGCGCAATTGGCTTTCAATCGCGTCGACCTGTTTGTCTTGATCTATCATCTGGTTATGCCTTCACCTAAAAAGCCATTTTCCCGCATCAAATGCCGGTGTGGCTGAAACCCCACCATCTTTCATTCAAGGCCTAGATGCAACCCAGTTTTGGGCAAAATAAACACCATTGCCATGACCGGCCTTTGCAATCGGGGGGTTATTAACTGGCCAGCAATAGGGCAACGCCCAAAATGATGCTGATCAGGCGGTGCAGTGGTTTGCCGGCGCTAATCACGGCATAGGATGTCAGGCCAAGCGCAAGCGCAATCTTGCAAAAGGCAAATAGCGACAAAACCGGCGTCGCACCAATCGTCAACAGCTCGGGATGAACCACCATACCAAGCGGGATCAGATAAAGCCCGATGCCAAGCGACATTGATGTCAGCGCAACCCGTAACCAATTTTCACCAACCATACCCGCCGCAATAAACACCCCGCCGCAAACCGGCGGTGTGATTGTCGATAAAAGCGCATACCAAAAAACAAATAGATGCACTGTCAGCGGTGCCATACCAAGGTCAATCAATGCTGGCCCGGCAACTGAAACGCAAATCACATAGGCCGCTGTTGTTGGCACCTCCATGCCGAGGAATAAACAAGCAAGCGCGGTCAGCAGCAAGGCTGGCCAGATCATGCCGCCCGAAAAAGACAAAATCAGCGAGGTAACCTTGATTCCAAGGCCGGTTATCCCGAGAACGCCAATGATGATTGATGCGCATAGAATAATCGACGCAATCATGGCGATCTGGCCACCAGCCATAATGGCTGCATCACAAATGCGTGTCATACCCGAACGAAGGCTGACGGCCATTGATCCGTTGATAAATAATAGTAATGTTGCCGCCAAAATCGCCACTGCCGCCGCATATTGCGGCGTAAAGCCGATATACATAACAATCAAAAGAACGCTAAAGGGGATCAGGAAAAAACTGGCGGTAATCAGAACCGTTCGCAATGCCGGCCGCGCATCACGGTTAAGCGGGCGCAACCCAAACCGCAATGCATAGATATCAACCCCGATCCACACGGCAAAAAAATACAATAGCGCCGGTAAAGCGGCAGCCACAATGATATCTGCATAGGGGATACCGGTCAGTTCAACCATGACAAAAGCGCCTGCACCCATCAATGGCGGCATGATCTGCCCGCCTGATGACGCCACCGCCTCAACCGCCGCGGCAATGCGTTTTGGATATCCAAGTGACACCATTGTCGGCAAAGTCACAATGCCGGTAGATGCCACATTTGCCGATGCCGACCCTGAGATTGATCCGAATAAGGCTGATGATAAAACCGAAACCTTTGCCGCGCCGCCGCGCAGCCGCCCCGCCGCTGATGCCGCCACATTCATAAAACCGGCACCGGCCTCACCCGCATTCAGCATCGCACCGAAAATCACAAAAATGGCAACAATCGAAACCGAAACGCCGGTCAAGGTTCCCCAAATACCGCCCTCGGCAATCGTCATTGTACCAAGAAAACTGGCAAGCGGCGTTCCCGGATGCCCAAATTCGCCAGGAACATAGTCACCAAACAGCCCATAAAGCAATGCAGCAAAAGCCAGCAATGGAAGCGGCCAGCCGATTGATCGGCGCGCCATTTCCAGAACCGTCACCAGCAAAACAACCGCAATCACTGTCTGAAATTGATTGGCAATATAACCATATTGATCAAGCAATAGATTATGGTTTGCAACAATCCAGAGACAAGCCGCGACCCCGACAAGCGCAAAACCCCAATCACAAATACGCCGCAACCCGACCGATGGTTTAAACAGAAATACCCACGGGATGACCAAAGCCATATGAAGCGGGCGTGAAACAAGATTGGGAACAAGCCCCGAAAAAATAAGCCATAGATGAAAGACAACAGATAAAGCGCCAAGCCCTATCCAGATAGATCTTGTTGATTTCAAAAATGGCATTATTGACAAGATTCCAGTCTAATATCCGATAAAAAAGGGCAACCGTTATGCGCAACGCTTGCCCCAATCATTATGTCTTTACGTGACCAAAAAGATCAGTGATGCGACGCCAGCTTGGCGCCAACCTCTTGGTAATATTTTGCTGCGCCCGGGTGAATCTCGGTCAAGATATTATCAAGCATATCAAGCGAGACGCCACTCCACCATTTTGCGCCAGAACTCATTGATGCCTTGCTTTCCCAAAAGGTTTTGGTCAGCGCATAGGCGGTTGCATCATCCATATCGGTTGTGGCAAAGGCCACTACAGGAAGTGACGTTGTGGTGATCGCTGATGATTGGCCAGCATAGGTGCCAGCAGGGATTTCAAGGCGCGTCCGCTTTGACAATTTGATTTGCTCATCCGACAAGGACAGAACTCTTGCACCAGCCGATGCCGCCGCTTCGATCACATTTGGTGCCGGATAGGATCCCGCCGTTACAAAACCGTCAATCTGGCCATTCTTTAGCGCCGGAACCGCATTCGACAATTCAACCTCGGCAAGCGTAACCTTTCCTTCAAGGCCAAATAGCTTGAGATATTTTGCCCCTTCTCTCGCGCCAAATGACCCCTTACCAAGCAAAATGGTTTTGCCTTCCATGCCATTAAAGTCGGTCACGCCTGACTTTTCAGACATGACAAAATGCATGGTCAAAGACGGAATGGGAAACAAGGCTCTGATTTCGTCAAAGCGCGGATTTGCCTTATCCTTGAACATCGCTTTGCCGCCGCGTGCAAGCTTGATCAAAACTGGCGGCGTGGTGAACACATAATTGCCCTTGCGACCAATCACCTCCATCACATTTTGAACCGAACCTTGGCTCTCTTCAACGGTAACAGTGATATCACCGTTTGAACCTGCCTTCATGCCTTCGGCAATCTGCACTGCCATTTGATAATAGGATGAGGTCGATTTTGCTGATTTATAGGTTACACGCGTTTCACTCATCGCCTGCGTTGCTGGCAGAACCGCCATCGTCGCCAGCAAAAGCTTTGCAATTAATTTGAATTTCATTATTTTTCTCCCAAAAATATGCAAAACCCTAGCACATCGCGTTCAAGGTTCAATCATGAATCGAATTGTTTTGGTTCATTTTATCTGGCTATGATTTGGCCAAATGAAAATGCCGGCAAGACTCGCCAAATTTTTGAAACAGCAATTTGTTCAGATGATTTTCATCTCTTTCTGGATGAAATTCAGCATGCCATTGGATCGCAACACCAAAGGATTTATAGTCATCTATGCTGATTGCCTCAATAAGGCCATCGGGTGAATAGGCTTCGGCGCTTAAGCCTGCACCTAATTGATCAATGCCCTGACCATGAAGGCTGTTCACCCGATATGTATCTTGCCCCAGAAACTCTTTGAAAAGACTATTTTCGGTGAATGCAATCTGATGCCTTGGCTTAAAAATTTCTTCCAATGAGGCATCGTCATTTTGTGGCATGCGATGATCTTCTTTATCGCTTTGTTGATGAACCCGATAGAAAATTGTGCCGCCATAAGCAACATTGATTTCTTGAATGCCACGGCAAATTCCAAAAATTGGCATATTGCGTTGAACGCATTCAGGAATGATATCAAGGACAGATCTATCCCTATCCGGGTCGATCACTTCATCATCTGGGAATGTCTGACCGCCATAATGATGTGGCTCTATATTCGCCCTGCCACCAGTCAGAAAAACACCATCAAGCCTATCAAGAAGGACGCCAAGATCACCTTTTCTGATGCAGGCCGGAATCAAGATTGGCACAACATCGGCAAAATTCATCACCGCATCGACATAACGCTTTCCGGCCGAATGTGATCGCTGCCTGCCGTTAAACCCGACAGTCTCATTCGTTATGATGCCAATGATCGGTTTGGATTCCATTGGTTTGCCCTAATATGGTTTCGCTTATGATTTGACGCTTAGTGACACGATAGTAAAGACCTGAAAGGATCAAGAGACGAAACATTCAGTTCATTATGAAATATATCCAAGATCTAATCCATATCATAGAATGGAAAAAGCCGATTCCAGAATGTGGATCGCGCCAAAACAGCTAGTTTTTGCTGCGACATTTTATGTCTGATTCACTGTATCTAATTGGTCTATTGGGTCAAATCTGTGTTACCAATTCGAATTGCGAAAAACCCAATTATTGGAGATAAAAATGAGTTTGAAGACCATCGCTATTGGGCTCAATGTCCTGCTTTTGATGTTATGTGTTGGGTTCTTTATTGGGCATGGACTGCCAAAAAGTCTGATGTTGTGGAGTTCTGCCATAATCTGGTTTGTCGCGCCGATGGTGAACCTTCTTTACATCCGAAAGAATCCATAGACCCCTTTGACACCCGGTTGCCGCTATCAAATCCACCAAAATACCGCTGAAAGAAACAGCGGCATGAACAAACATCAACTTAAACAACGCATAGACGCATCGGGTAAAAGCGTCTCCATCCAGCAATCCTCACTTGAGCATTCCAAGACTTACCTCTTTTACGCACACACCCCATGGATTTGACTCTTTACTGTGTCAAAACTGAAGTTTTCTGGGAACAGACTGATACCGTAATATGATAACCATCTGAATATATTGGGAGAAAATGGCGCGCTCGGGAAGAGAATTTGCCACCGCGTTGGCCTGAAACCTCAATGATTCTGCCACCTACTGACTCGCTCGGCAAGTCGAATGTACGACCATTTGTACGACCGTAGCGCCTGATCCGCTGATACCCCCCCATCGAAATAACGGGCTGGGGTGGCTTGTTTTACGCATGATCGCATCAGAGCAGCCAAGCGACGCAAGTTAATATAGCCGTCCATAACCTGATATATATCATATATATCACTTATTATATGAATGG
>Ga0115572_10001843_pt1 | contig 17136 bp, 16 predicted proteins | sample COGITO_mtgs_1206_FD_88681 | JGI IMG/M metagenome (GOLD analysis project Ga0115572, IMG submission 88681) | Pelagic marine microbial communities from North Sea - COGITO_mtgs_120607 | ecosystem: Environmental > Aquatic > Marine > Epipelagic | place: Germany:Helgoland, sampling site Kabeltonne... | reverse complement strand
TTCAAATCTTGTAACAAGTCAGTAATACCAGTTTTTTTAGCTTGAACATTATAAGTGTAAATTAAAGACATGTTCTCTTCACCTATTTCAAGACTGTATTTAAGTAAATTTTCTGGAATTTTTGTAATTTTTTCTTGTAATTCTACGGTCAACTTTTTGTGGCCCATTTTTTTAATTAATTCTTTTTTATCTTCAACAATAATAATTTCACCTTGATTAATAACAGCTACTCGGTCAGCAATAGCTTCAGCTTCTTCAATATAGTGTGTTGTTAAAATAATTGTAACTCCAGTTTTTCTAAGATCATCAACAACCATCCACATGTCTCTTCTAAGCTCTACATCTACTCCAGCTGTTGGCTCGTCAAGAAATAGTATCTTAGGTTCATGAGATAAAGCTTTAGCAATTAAAACTCTTCTCTTCATTCCACCAGATAATTGTCTTAGTCTTTGGTCTTTTTTATCCCACAAACTTAAATCTTTTAAAATTCTCTCAATATGTTCTGGCTTAGGTGCTTTTCCATATAACCCTCTAGAGTAAGACACAGTATCAAAAACAGTTTCGAAAGACTCTAAATTTAACTCCTGAGGAACAAGTCCTATTATTGATCTTGTCTCTCTATAATCTTTAATAATATCAAAATTATCTACTGTGACAGAGCCTGAAGAAGGTTTAACAGTACCACAAATAATACTAATTAAACTTGTTTTGCCCGCACCATTAGGTCCTAGCATTGCAATAATTTCACCTTGTTTTATTTTAAGGCTAACATTATCAAGTGCCTTAAAGCCATTATCGTAAACTTTTGATAGATTATTAATAGGTATTTGATTGTCAGACATTCAGATTACTTAGTTATATAGAGGTTATTTTCTGAATTTCAATAACTTAAAGGTAACAGTGATAAGAGACCATTTTTAATGGTCTCTTAATCTGATTTTTTAATTAATTTCTTTTTATCTTAAGAATTATCGCTGGAAGAAAAGTTGCTATGATAAAAGATAAAAATAATAATGATTGTAAAATGAATGGAGAAAATAATTCTTTAGACACCAATACTCCTACAAGTAAGCTTTTGGAAAAATCAGGAAATGGAAATAATAAAAATCCACCAACCAAACCAATCACTATTGCAATATAAGCAGTTCGTTCATTAACATCTTTATTATAAAAACTATAGAAAACTGTATAGACAAATGCACAACAAAACAAATCTGCTAATAAAAACAAATATAAAATATCAAAACCTTTTGAAGCAATAAAGAATGAAATTAAAGATATTACAATAATAAAATATTTAGATAGCCTTAAATAATCAGTTTTTTTATTTAGATTAAATGTTGCTTTTCCATCCACTACAAATAAGCTTGAAATTGCATTTACCAAAGTATCAACAGTTGAAATTGTTAATGCTAATCCAAGTGTAATTATTAGCAATGATAGAGTTTGGGTTTGTTCTTTTAATAGTAATGTAAAAAATCCTAAATCAGGTCTTTGACTTGGATCTATAGAAAAAGACACCATTCCAGTAAATCCCATAAAAAAAACTACTGGTATAATTATAAAAAAAGAAATTAATAAGCTTTTCTTAAGAGTTTGATAGTTTTTTGCAGCATAAACTCTTTGCCAATTCCCTTGATGAAACAAGTTTGTTGCAGCTACTGCAATAAAAAAAGTTAAGCCAGCGGTATAACTTGGCATATAAGAACTGCTTAATAATTGTGGATTTTTTTGTTCAATAAATTCAAATGAAAAAGTATTTCCTGTATTAGACAAAATATAAGAGATTGAAATTAATAAAAGCATACTGATTACAATCATTTGAATATTATCAGTAAAAATTGATGCTCTTAGACCACCATACAATGTGTAGGTTAGTGTTGCTAAAAGTACAATTAATGCTGTAATCCAAAGTTCTGTTCCTGATATATAATTTATTAGCACTGCTACGGCAGTAACCTCTGCGCACAAAAATATAAACATATAGAATATCGTCATTAACAAGATTAGTTTAAACAGGCTTTTTCCAAATTTCTTTCTCATAAATTCTATGAGTGATGATCCTCTTGGAAACTCAGTTCTGATTTTTTTTCCTAAAAAGATTAAAAAAATCATTGGAAAAGCAGTACCTAACGCATAGCCTATTACAGCACCTATCCCACCCCATGTTGCTGCTGCAGCTGGGCCAAATAAAATCCAAGCCCCTAATGCTGATGCAACCAAACTTGTTGTTAATGAAAATAATCCTACATCCCTATTTGCTGTAAGGTAATTATTGATACCTTTGAATTTTTTAGAATGATAAAGACCTAAGACTGTAAATATTAAGCTTATAACAATAACTAATGATAACGATGCTGATTGACTTATAAAGTATGTTTTATCCATTGTTCTCCCTTTCTGAATTACCGGACAGGTTCTTAGGGTTTAATCTCAGTCTGTTAAGACACCCCTTTAAAGAGTTATTATTATATTTTAATAGTAATTGATAGTTTTATTTAAAAAAGATGTTTCTCAATTAAATAGTACAAAGTGTAAATGATTAGAGAACAGCAAATAATAATAAATACTTTTTCTTGATTGCCCATTATTTTTGGCTTTTGTGATTCATTATCTCAATCATACATTGAGTAGCATACTCTCTCCACTCGGAAGAACTTTTGGTTTTAAGATTATTTAAATGATCTCGATTACTTTTAATATCATCTTGATGTTTTAATTTATCAGCACCATTAAGATTTTCTTCCATACTTGATAAATTTGTTTCCATTGCTTTTATCCATTCATTACCAAGCTCAACACATTTTTGATCATCTTTTTCATCACAAATTTGTTTGAAAAAATTAAAGATTACATCGTCAGTTTTAATAGCAGTAGTCATTGCTACTTGTTACATGAGCCAATAGATGCTGGGCCACAAGTTTCACCACTAGTCCATGTTGCTCCAATTAAATTAGCACCATCAAAATTAGCATTTGTAATATTAGAAGAGGTAAAATTAGCTTCCATTAAATTTGCATTTTGAAAGTTAGCTTCAATTAAAGTAGCACCCATAAAGTCAACTCTTGTTAGGTTAGAGCCAGTAAAATTAGTTTTTTCAAAATTTGCACCTATAGAAATAGTTTCATAAAGGTTTGCTCTAACAAATGTAGACTCTGGAAAAGTTCCAAATGATAAATTTGAATTCATCATTATACTTTTATCAAAATTTACTTGGATAAAACTTGCAAATGAAAGATTTGAATTTGGAAGATAACTTCCTTGTAAATCTTGTGCATCAGAAAATCTACAATTTGAATAATCAACACTATCTGTTAAAGGATCATCACATGCAGCGTTACTGTTTGTGAAAAAAAACAAACTGAAAATTATAAAAAGAATTATTTTCATTACTTATGTTAACAAATAAAAATTAATTAAACAAATATTCTAAAAAAATATGTATTAATTTAGGCTAAATTGTGAATTTGCTCTTCAGCATCTTTGATTGATTTTTCATAGTCTAATGCCATTTGATCAGCACTAATTATATCGACTTTATCTATGCCAAAAAAATTTAATATATATTTTAACCAAGGTGTTAGAAAATCTTCCTTGCTATTCAATTTTGTTCCTCCTGATGTAATAACTAAATAAGCACGTTTGTTTTTTAATAATCCTACTCTTCTTCCGTCAGGTTTAAATTTAAATGTTTCTCCAATTCTAGCAGCCAAATCAGACCAAGCTTTAAGAGTTGCAGGAGGTCCATAATTATAAATTGGAGCTGAAATAATTATTACATCACTCTCTTTTAGTTCGTTAACTAATTGATCAGAAAGTTTGAACATCTTTTTATGATCTTCCGTTTGATCTTTTTCATCAATTTTCATACCAGACTCAGTTAAACCACTTACAAAAAGCATTTCATCGTCTAGATCTCTATAGATAACTTCATCACCAGGCTTTTTAATTTTATCTAATACCTTTTTAGCTAAAGCCCTTGAAGTAGAACCTTTTTTTCTAGCACTAGAATCTATTTGATAAATTTTCATTAAATACTTTTTAACCGAAATTCTGCATAAAAGGAAAAACTTTAATTATATAAAAACCAATAGTTTGTAATTGATTGGTTAAAATTAGAATACCTGTAATTAAGAGAATAATTCCTCCTGTTTTTGAAATTAAATTTATATTTTTTTTGAAATTTTTTGAAAAAACTAAAAATCTCTGGATTAAATAACCTGACAAAACAAAAGGTATAGCAAGACCTATAGAGTAAAAGGTTAATAGAATAATTGCTTTTGATAAAGTTTCTTCAATAGAAGCTAAAGCAAGAATGGAGCCTAAAATTGGACCTATGCATGGTGTCCATCCAAATCCAAAAGCTAATCCTATTAAGTAAGGAAATAATATATTTTTTGACTTTTTTGCTTCAAATCTTTTTTCAAAGTTTAAATAACTAATATTAATTAATCCAATCAATTGTAGAGAAAAAATTATTATAACAACTCCTGCTATTACTCTTAATGTTTCCGAATTTTGCAAAAGTGTCTGGCCTAAAAAAGATGCTGAAGCCCCTAAAATAATAAATACTGTTGAAAACCCAAAGCAAAATAAAATTAAAGGTAAGATATCTATTTTTTTTGATTTCAAAATTTCTTGTAATGATTGACCAGAAATAAAAGAGACATAACCAGGTATTAAAGGCAAAACACAAGGAGATAAAAAACTAATAAGTCCAGCTCCAAAAGCTATTAATAATTCAATCATTTAACCAGTATTTTTCATAGCAGCAGATATTCCAGCTATAGATGTCATCAAAGCATCATCAAGAAATTTTTTATCGAATTTGTTATATTTTTTATTGTTCAATTTATTCATAATACCAGCTTGTAATAAATTTAACATTTCTGTGTAATTATTTCTTATAAATAATGCTTTTCTAAATTCTTTTCTCTCTTTAATTACTTCTTTTGGCGTAATTTTGTTATGTAGTTTAACCAATGCTTCAAATTGAAATCTCAATTTTTTACCAATTCTTTTTAACGCTGTATCAGCTAAATTATTTTCATAAATAATTGAAATTTCTGTATCAACTTTTGAAATCACCATATCTAAAATATCCATTGTAGATACAAAATAAGGCCAATTTCTTTCCATATCAGTTAGTGTTTTTGAAAACTTTTTAATTGATCCATACCTTAATGCTTCTGTGGTTCCAAGCCAAGCAGGTAACATTAATCTAATTTGAGTCCATGCAAAAACCCACGGAATAGCTCTTAAACTTTGAATGTTATCAACATTTTTTCTTTTGGTAGGTCTTGATCCAATAGCAAGTTTGCCAAGAGACTTATGTGGAGTAACCGTTTTAAAGTATCTAATAAAATCTTCACTTTGATTAAGATTTTTTCTGTAAGCAGATGTCGATATTTCTGACATCTTTTCAATTAAATCTCTCCATTTTTTTTTAGACTTTGGAGGAGGATTCAATGAAGCATCCATTACAGCTCCTATATAACTACATAGATTATATTCTGCTAAAGGTTTGTAGCCATATTTTTGCTGAATAACTTCTCCTTGATCAGTAATTCTAATTTTTCCATTAACAGTATTTGAAGGTTGTGATTTTCATGTTGCCTGGATTGGCCCACCTCCTCTTCCTGCAGAACCACCTCTACCATGGAAAAATACTAAGTTTATTTTATATTTTTTTGCAAGATTTCTAAGTTCTTCTTGTAGTTTGTATTGATGCCAACTAGCAGATAATTTTCCAGCATCTTTACTCGAGTCTGAATATCCAATCATTACCTCCTGGTGATTATTTATTAGTTTTCGGTACCATGACAATTTAAACAAATTTTCCATCACATCTTTAGCATTTTTTAAATCATCCAATGTTTCAAAAAGTGGCACTACTCTTAATAAAGAATTTGTTTGAGCTTGTTTTTGTAAAAAGTAGACTGATAAAATATCTGAAGCTTTTGACGTCATTGATATTACATATGCACCAAGGCATTGTGAAGGTTCTAGTGATATTTGTTTAAATGTATCCCAAACTTCTTTGTTTTCTTTATCTCTAATATTTTTTCTATTTAAAAAATATTTTTTTTGTTTAATTAAATAATTTAGTAAATTTATTTTTTTTGTTTCACTTAAATTTATATAAGTGATTTTGTATTTTTTTTTAATAACTTCATTGACTAATTTTTCATGTCTTGAAGATTCCTGTCTTATATCTAATTTTGCAAGATTAATCCCAAAACATCTAACTCTTCTAATTAAATCTAAAAGATCTGAATTACCTACATGTTGTCCACGATTTAAATTTAACGAGTCTCTTATTTCCCTTAAAGGTTTTAAAATTTCATTTCTATCTTGTAGTAATTTTTTTTCTTCAAGGGGAACATTCTTATTTAAATGACTTTCAATTAATTGGTGTGTTTTTCTAATCTTGTCCCTAATTGGTCTTAAATATACTCTGTAGGGTTCAAATGTTTTTCCAACAACCTTCCTAATTTTTTTTGAACATTCTTCCATGGATAGGTCTTGAATTAACTTCGTTAATTCTTTTTCATATAGTTTTGCTGCTTGCCATCTTGAAAATAAAATTACTTTTTTTGTAACTTCTGCCGTAACATTTGGGTTACCATCTCTATCACCCCCCATCCATGATCCAAATTGAATTGGGTTAAAAGTTCGAGGCAAATCTTTGTTTAAATTTTTTCTAAAAATGTCATTTAATCTTTTGTAAACTTTTGGAATTGTATCCCATAAACTATCTTCAATTATTGCTAAACCCCATCTTGCTTCATCTAACGGTGATGGCTTAGATCTTTTCAATTCATCAGTTTTCCATATTATTGTAATTTCGGTATAAATATCTCTATCTATTTCAATAATTTTAGATGGATATTTTTTATACAAATGTCTTTTTTCCATCAGATTAATTAAATTAGCGTATTTTTGAATTAAGGTTCTTCTCTTAACTTCAGTTGGATGAGCAGTAAGAACAATGCCAATGTCTAAATTTTTAGCTTGTTCGTATATTTTGTTATTAGAAATGCTTTTATTTTTAAAAAGTCCATTAATAATATCTTCAATAAATATATTTTGATTTTTATCTTTAAAGTAAGGATTGTCATATTCATTAAGTTTTCGAGATGCATCTAACGATTCAGCAAGATTCATTAAATTCAAAATATGCGAAAATGCTCGGGTAACTTTAAAAGTTTGTTTTGGTGGAAGTTTTTTAATTTCTTTGGAGATTTTTGAAAAAACTTTATTTTTATTTTTATCTAATAAAGTATTCTTTGATAATAACCTTAAACTTTCAACTATTTTATAAAAAGCTAAACCTTCTTGATCTTTAATAACTCTGCCAAGAAATGTTCCTAATAACCTAATATCTTCTCTTAAAAGCTTAGTAGGAATACGCTCATAATAAAGATCTCTTTTTTTCATTACTTAAAATAAATTTTTTTTGTAAAATTCCTCTAGAGTTAGTTTTTACACTAAATAAGAATCCTGAATATCTATATTTTTGCAATCCTGCCTTGTTCATACCCTTAGTTGCTGATGTAATAAAAAGTTCATTGTTATTTTGTCCACCAAATGCACAATTAGTAATATTTTGAGCAGGTAAATTAATTTTATATATTAATTTAGCATTTTTATTGAAAACAGAAACGCATGCTCCATTAAAGTGAGCCACCCATAAATTTTTATATTTATCCAAAGTCATTCCATCTGGGGATCCATCTTCGGGTAATAATTTCTTAAATATTTTCTTATTAATTATTTTATTATCTTTGTTAATCTTAATTTTGTAAATTTTCTTTTTTGAACTATCAGTATGATAAAAATTATATTGATCAATAAAAGCTGGGCCATTTGTTATTCTATAATTAGTATCAACCTTGGTTAACAATAAGTTTTTATCCAATTTATACAAAGAACCTTTTTCAATTTTTCTCTCTAAATTGTCCATAGTTCCAAACCAGAGATTTCCATTTGGATCTGTTTTTCCATCATTAATTCTATTTAGTTTAATATTTTTTTCTATTACTATTTTTTTTATAATTTTTTTTGTTTTAATATTTTGAATTCTTAATTCTCCTTGAAGTCCTAAGATAAAAACATCTCCTTGAACATGTGCAAGAAAACCAATTTCTTTATTAACTTTATAAATTTTCTTTTTATTATTTTTAATATTTAGCGAGAAAAATTTCTTTTTCTTAATATCTACAAAATATATTGAATTATGCTCCTTAACCCATAGGGTTCCTTCTCCAAGTTTGCATCTTAATTTCCAAAGAACTTTTGGTTCAGTTGTTTTAATTTTATTCATTGACTTCAAATTCTTTGATAAAATCTAAATTAGGCGTAATTCCTATTCCAGGATTATCTGATACAGACGCAAATCCGTTATTTTTTTTAACTTGTTCTAAAATTGAAAAACTTTCGGTAGGTAGTTCAGTAATAAAAATATTTTTTTCTGTTGTATCAAACTCAAGCATTGATTTTGAGGGAAACAAACCTCCTGGCATATCAGGTTGGGCTGTTAGCAAATGTAGATTAGTTGCAATACTTACAGCAGACCCCCAAACATGGTTAACAACTGGAATAAAGTTAGCTTGTGCTAATGCAGATACTTTTAAATACTCCGTAATTCCACCTAACCCACAAACTTCTGGTTGAGCTATATCAATACATTTATTTTTAATTAACTCATTCCATCCATATTTTGTAAACTCAGCTTCCCCGCCTGCAATATTGGTATTAATTTTTTGCTTTAATTCTCTATAACCATCGTAATCTTCAGGTGCTACAGGTTCTTCAAACCAAAAAATATCAAGCTCATCCAAACCTCTCCCAACATATAAAGCATCATTTAAATTATAAGCATGATTTGCGTCTACCATTAGTCTAAAATCTTTTCCAACAACTTCTCTTACTGCTCTAACTAACTTAAGATCTTCAGCTGGTCCCAATCCAATCTTCATCTTCATTGCTTTAAAATTTTTAGATTTAATTTGACTTGCTTCTTCTTTAAATAAATCAATTAATTCTGATGTAGTTTTTTTTTGCAGCATCATCCCATAACCATATACTGGGACTTGCTTGTTACACATTCCACCGATCAATTGGTAAAGGGGTGTTTTAGTTTTTTTTCCTAAGATATCCCATAATGCAATATCAACACCAGATAATGCCTGAATTGGCATCCCTTTTTGTCCACTATCTCTTAAAAGATTATAAACTCTATGCCAAATGTGCTCTTTATTTAATGGATCTTCACCAATGATTAATGGTTGAATAACTTTTTCAACGATAAACTTGTTGGCTAAAGCTATATTACCAGGTCCAAAACATTCACCCCAGCCTGTAATTCCTTCATCAGTTTGAACTTCAACAAGATGAGCAGTCCTGTGTTTATAATATTGTTGTGAATACCCTAGTTCTTTTTCTAACTCATATTTAAGTACATGACTTTTAATAGAAGTTATTTTCACAATTTATTATATCGCAACTACTTTCGAGTTTTGCTCACCTAAGTTTTCTATTGATAATTTCATTGTATCACCGGCTTTCAAAAATTGCTGAGGTTTCATTCCCATCCCAACCCCTGGAGGCGTTCCAGTAGTAATAATATCACCAGGTTGTAATGACATAAATTTACTTACATAAGATACAATCACATTTACATTAAAAATCATTGTACTTGTATTTCCTGTTTGCATTCTATTACCATTGACATCTAAGCTCATTTTTAAATTATTGATGTCTGAAATTTCATCTTTCGTAACAAGATATGGTCCAATAGGTCCATATGTGTCATGAGATTTTCCTTTCACCCATTGACCCATTTTTTCAATTTGCCATTCTCTTTCACTAACATCGTTAACTAAACAATATCCTAAAATATGATCTTGAGCTTTATCTTCTGAAATATGTTTTGTTTCTTTTCCAATAATAATTCCAAGTTCAACTTCCCAATCTAATTTTTTTGACCCTGAAACTATTTCAACATTATCATTAGGGCCAGTTATACAGCTAGTTGCCTTCATAAACATTATAGGTTCTGACGGAACTTCTGCTCCAGTTTCAGCGGCATGGTCAGAATAATTAAGACCTATTGCTACAAATTTTCCTGGTTTTGCAAGACATGAACCAATTCTTTCACTTGAAGATAGTTCTGGTAACGAAGATAAATCCACACTTTGCAATTTTAATATAGATTCAAAATTTACATGATCAGGATTTAAATCTTTAACATGTGAACTTAAATCTCTAATTTTACCCTCTTTATCTAATGCTGCGGGTTTTTCATTCCCTTTTTGTCCTACTCTTAATAATTTCATAACTCTCCTTTATTTTAATTTGTTAAATTGAAATTCCACCATCAACAGAAATAGTTGTTCCTGTTGTAAATGTTGCATCATCACCAGCTAAATACACAGCTACAGCCGCTATTTCTTCTGCAGTTCCTAATCTTCCCATGGGTTGTCTGGCTATAAAATCTTTTTTGGCTTGAACAGGATCTGGACTTTGGTTAACTCTATCCTGCCAAGATGGTGAAAATACTGTTCCAGGTGCTATAGAATTACATCTTATATTTTGCTTAACAAAATCAGCAGCTATGGATTTAGTTAAACCAATTACTGCCCCTTTTGTAGTGCCATATACAAATCTATTGGGAAATCCCTTTAAACTTGAAGCACAAGATGAAACATTAATTATACTTCCACCGTTTTGCTTAACCATTAAAGGTAAGATTGCTTTACACATTTGATACATAGACTTAACATTTACATCAAAAGAAAAATTCCAGTCTTTTTCTTCACATTCAAGAATACTTCCATGATGAACAAATCCTACCGCATTGAATAAAACGTCTACTTTATCTAGTGTTTTTGCAAATTCTGAAATTGCTTCATTATTTGTTGAGTCTAATGTTTGAACATTAATATTAGGATATTCTTTATTTAAATCAGCTAAGGTTTTGTCATTTAAATCTGTTGCTGTAACACTCGCACCTTCATTATGAAAAGCAATTGCAGTCGCTTTTCCAATTCCCTGGCCTGCTGCTGTTACTATGATTTTTTTACCTTCTAATCTACCGCTCATTTTTTATTTATCCTTTCAATTTCTTTATAAAGAGAACTATGATCTGTTTCTCCCTGTCCATTATTAACAAGAGTTTTATACATTTCTTTAACTAAATTTGAAATAGGTAAATGAGTATTATGACTATTTGCACACTCTAAAATGTTATTCATATCTTTTAAATGAACTGAAGTTCTACCTTTTGGAGTGAAATCTTTATCAATCATTCTCTTTCCATGTGTTTGAAGAATTTTACTATCTGCCCAACCACCTGATAAGGCTTTGATCATTTTATTTGGATTTGCTCCTGCTTTTTCACAAAGAGTTATAGCTTCTGCAACTGCTCCAATAGTTAACCCAACTATAATTTGATTTGCTAATTTAGAAACTTGTCCGCTTCCAACTGGTCCGACTAAAGTTGGATTACCCATAGCTTTTAAAACATCGAAAGCTTCATTAAAAACATCTTGTTCACCACCCACCATTATTGCTAGTGAAGCCTCTTCTGCTCCAATCGTTCCTCCAGAAACAGGTGCATCTAAATATTTAATATTTTTAGATTTTAAATTATTTCCATATTTAGTCGCTGTAGTAGGTTTAACTGAACTCATATCAATAACTGTAGCACTTGATTTTAAATTTTCTAAAAAATTAGGACTATCCATTACTTCATTAATTGCCGTATCATCAGTAAGCATAGTGATTACAACATCACTATTATTTACAACATCATCGATTGAAGTTGTAATTTCTGCGCCAAATTCTTTTAATTGTTCAGCTTTGTTTGGAGATCTATTAAATGCTTTTAAACTATACCCAGCTTTTAATATGTTTTTTGCCATAGGAAAACCCATTAGGCCTATCCCTATAAAACCAATTTTTTTCATTATTTAGTAGGTTTAAACTCGTGGAAATTTTGTGTCGTAAATTCTGGAAAGAACATCACACACGCTAAAACAATTAATTGAATTACTATAAAAGGACCAAATCCTCTAAAAATATCTGTTAAAGATATGTGTGGTGGAGTAACAGATTTTAAATAAAAAGCAGCTGGCCCAAATGGTGGGCTTAAAAAAGATACCTGCATATTTACACAAAATAATATTCCAAACCAAATAGGGTCGAAACCAAGTGCTAAAACTATAGGTAAAAATACAGGCATTGCTAATAAAACAATCCCTACCCAATCCATAAATGCTCCTAGTATTAAAAACATTATTTGCATCATAAAGATTAGATACATAGGTTTTAAATCGTAGGCTAATATTGTTTCTGCAACATAAGTTGGACCACCTGCTAAAGAATAAGCTCCAGCTAAAGTAGTTGCACCAAATGTAATTGTTAAAATTGTTCCAGATGCTTTAAAAGTTCTAACCAATGCGTCTTTAAATAAAAACCACGTTAATTCTTTTCTAAAAAATATTATTATCAATGTTGCAACAACACCCATTCCTGCTGCTTCAGTGATACCTGTTATACCTGAATAAATTGAACCCAAAACTATAACCACAATTGCAATTGGTGGTAATAAACCTGGAAGATATGACATCTTTTCTTTAAAAGTTAATGGTGGTTCATCACTTAATGGCGCTAGATGGGGCTGCAACCTTGTTCGAACTAAAATATAAGTAATTATTAAACCTGAGATCATTAAACCTGGAACTATTGCCTCTTGAAACAACATCGTAATAGATGTTTGAGTTGTTAGACCATAAATAATTAAAACAATTGATGGTGGTATCATTGTTCCTAAAGAACCTGATGCACAAATAATTCCAATAGACATATCTTGGTCATATTTAAGTCTCAACATCTGAGGAAGTGCAATCAAGCCTAGTAAAACTATTTCTCCTCCAATAATTCCACTCATCGCAGCCATAATTGTTGCCATGATAGCTGTTACGACACCAACACCACCTCTCGTTTTTCTTAACCATGCATTTAAAGCATCATACAAATCTCTAGCTATATTTGAGCGCTCAAGTAAGGAGGCCATAAATATGAATAAAGGAACTGATAAAAAAGAATATGTTACGACAAGTGAATAATATCTTGAAAGTAAAATACCCATTGCATGTTCACCAATATTTACAAATACTATAACTGCAGCCATAAAACCTGATGCAAAACCAAGCGGGACCCCAATAGCAATAAGTACAAGAAGTCCAAATATGACGATTAATGAAAGTGTTCCTATATCCATTTTATTTTAAATCTTTTGAGGGGTCGTATTGTTTTTCTTTTGGATTTTTCCAATCAATAATTAAATTATTCACTGTTTGAACAGCGATAAGGAATACACAAATTAGTGTAAGTGGCTTCATAGTTGCGGGAATTGGTGGATCCCAAAACGTCGCAAACCTTTCCCATGTTGTGAACGATCTATGAGCGTCTTCCCAACCACCATAAATTACAGCTGTAGCAAATAATACAATTACAATTGCACTTATTAAATCAAAGATTCTTTGGGTTGGTCTCTCTACATAATCGTATAACATCACAATTCTTATGTGGCTTCTAAGTCTTGTGGCATATATTCCACCAACCAAGTAAATAATTCCTGCTAACCACAAGCATAGCTCATTTACCCACATAGTTGGTTTTTCCATGATATATCTCATAAAAATTTCATACATCATCACAATTACAATGACTGGGATTAAATATTTAATTGTATGACTTATAAATAAAGTAATTCTATCTATCCAATTGATTGGGAAATCATCTCTGCTTGCAACTTTTTCAGTTTGTTCTTGTAAGGATTTATCAAGCATAATTTTTAAATTTTAAAAAAGAAGGGCCTTTTCAGGCCCTTCAAGATTTTATTGTATACCTATAATTATAGGATACCGTTAGCTTTCATGTAAGCTGTGTGCATCTCTATAAGTTGAGCAGCCTCAGGAGATTTAGTCTTCCAAGATTCCCAAGCTTTTAATGCAGACGCTCTGAATTTAGCTCTCTCTGATGGAGCCCAGTCATGAAGAGTAACACCTTGAGCATTTAAAATTTTAACTGCCTCAGCATTTTTTCTCTCAACTAAACTAGTGATAGTTCTACCAGCTATTTCAATTCCAGCTTTCATTGCACCTCTTTCATGCTTTTTAAGCTTTTTCCAAACTTTAGTATTACAAGCTAAGTGGTCAGCTGGCATAGAGTGGAAACCAGGATATGTAGCATATTTATTTTGCTCATAGTGTCCACCTGCAGTGTTAGTTGCTAAACTAGAATAGTCAGCACCATCAATTAGACCAGTTTGTAATGCAGTTGGAACTTCACCAAAATCCATTACGATTGGCTTAGCACCTAAGTCTGCAAAGATCATACTTTCCATTCCTGGAGGTGATCTGAATTTAAAGTCTTTGATAGATGCAACATCTGGAATTGGAACACTTGAAATAAGCGATTCATGTCCAGGTATCCACCATCCAATTAATGTCATTCCATATTTATTGTATAATGCATCAACAGCATCTTGAGCTCCAGGGAACTTTAAGAAATCATATTGTTGATAAGGGTTATCGTATCCACCCATTACATCACCTGCAAATTGAAACGCTGCATTCTTACCAGTTTGGTAACCAGCACCAGTCATATCACAATCAATAATTCCAGTTTGCGCAGAGTTAAATACTTCAGCAGATTTTCCTGAAACTGAAGATGAATAAAACATTTCAACTTTCAAGCTTCCGCCAGAAAACATTTCAACATTTTTTGCGAATTGAGCCGCAACTTCACCATTTGGTGAATTAGCAGTAAAGTGTGTTTCAATCTTTAAAGTCTTTGCATTAACAGAGCCTAATAAAGCAACTGAAACGACAGCTACCGCAGCTATAGTTTTTGTTATTAATTTTAACATTATCTTCCTCTCGGTTATGTTTTTAATAATGGAACTTAATCACATTTGTTTTTTAATTACAAATAAAACGAGAATAAAGTGTGTATAGAAATTATATATATTAACTAAATAAACAACTTTAAGTTGTATTAGACTACTTCAGAAATAAGTGGTCTATTTTCAAAAAAACAAAAGATATTATCAACTGCCATCATGCTCATTGCTAAACGAGTTTCGTGAGTGGCACTTCCAACATGAGGTAAGACAAAACAATTATCAAGTTTCATGTATCTTTCATCAAGATTAGGTTCATTATTAAACACATCTAAACCTGCTGCATAAATTTTATTATTTTGCAAAGCATCTATCAATGCATCATCATCAATAGTTGATCCTCTTGAAGTGTTAATTACCACTGCATGCTTTGGTAACAAAGAAATTGTAGATGAATTTAAGATATGTTTAGTTTCAGATGTTGCTGGAGTATGGATACTTACAAAATCACATTCAGGCATCATAGAGTTTATATCTGAAAAATATTTTGCTCCATCTTCAAGATCTTCTGAAAGTTTGTTTCTATTGTAGTAAATTATTTTCATACCAAATGCTTTTGCGGATTTAGCAGCCATTCTACCAATTCGACCCATTCCTATTATGCCAAGAGTTTTTCCTGTAACAGAATTTCCTATCATAAATTTAGTTAGGTCGGGTTTTTGATCTTTCCATGTTCCAGATCTTACAAGATTGTAAGCTTCACCTATCCTTCTTGATGCAGCTAAAATTAAAAGAATAGTTGTTTCAGCAACAGCTTCATTTAAAACATTAGGGGTATTTGTAACTTTAATTTTTTTACTTTCAGCTGATTTAACAGAGATGTTGTCGTAACCTACTCCAACTTGAGCAATAATTTTTAACTTTCCATTTAAATCTTTAAAAAACTCTTCTCCAATTTTATCAAACCCTGTTGAAATAAATCCATCATATTCATTAGCCATTTTAACAAGATCAGCGTTTGGAATTGGCTCATCTTTTAAATTAAGAGTTACATCAAAATTTTTCTTTAATTTTTCTTCTGCTCCATCTGATAATTTTCTTGTTACTAGTATTTTTGGTTTCATATTAATGAGAATTTCTAGGTATACCTTTTTTAGTAGCTACATCTAAATACTGAGATCTAGATTTAATGCAAGCTCCATCTTCAAGTTGACCGACTGTATTTCTAAAAATTTCCTGCCATGGTGTTTGGTTATCAATTTTTAGAAGTTTCTTTCTCTTTCTTCTTTTTTTAAATTCTGATTGTGTGATTAATAGATCCACTCTTCTTTTATTAAGATCAATTGTCATTTTATCTCCAGTTCTAACAATAGCTAAATCACCTCCTACAGCAGATTCTGGTGAGACATGAAGAATAGATGGACTTTCTGAAGTACCACTTTGCCTTCCGTCTCCAAGCGTCGGTAATGCATTAATCCCTTGCTTTAATAACTTATCTGGTGGCTGCATATTAACTACTTCTGCAGCACCTGGATAACCTACAGGTCCACAACCTCTAATAATTAGAATTGATTTTTCATCAATCTTTAATTTTTTACTATTTATTCTTTTATGATAATCCTCTGGTCCTTCAAACACTACCGCTTTACCAGTAAAAACATTAGGTTTTTTTGGATCTGATAAAAATCTTTCTCTAAATTCTTTGCTAATAACAGATGTTTTCATTACAGCTGTCGAAAAGAAATTACTTTTCATAACTAAAAATCCAGCTTTTTCTGTTAAGCATTCTTTGAAAGTTTTGATTACACTTCTATCTACTTCAATTTTTCTTTTTAAATTTTGACCAACATTTTTTCCCGATACTGTCATTATATTGGTATGAATTTTTTTATGTTTCATCAGCTCTTTCATAACAGCTGGAATTCCACCAGCTCTATAAAAACTTTCCATTAAATATTCGCCAGCTGGCTGACAGTTAGCAAGCAATGGAATTGCATGTCCTAATTTTTGCCAATTAGATAAATCAAATTTAATTCCCATGTGTTTTGCAATAGCAATTAAATGCGTGGTACAGTTGCTTGAAGCTCCTATTGCGCTTGCAACTATAACTGCATTTTCAAATGCTTTACGTGTCATAATTTTTGATGGTTTTAAATCTTCGTGAACCATTCCAACAATTCTTTTTCCTGTTTCAAAAGAAATTTGCTCTCTTTCTCTGTAAG
>Ga0115572_10001841_pt1 | contig 17141 bp, 17 predicted proteins | sample COGITO_mtgs_1206_FD_88681 | JGI IMG/M metagenome (GOLD analysis project Ga0115572, IMG submission 88681) | Pelagic marine microbial communities from North Sea - COGITO_mtgs_120607 | ecosystem: Environmental > Aquatic > Marine > Epipelagic | place: Germany:Helgoland, sampling site Kabeltonne... | reverse complement strand
CAAGCCAATTGTCAGACGGGGCCTCGGCAAGTGTATTGATGGAAGCTTCTGTTGCCGCCAAACATAATGTGACTCCTTTAGGGATTTACAGAGGAGTAGCCGTTGCTGGTTGTGAACCCGATGAAATGGGGATTGGACCCATTTACGCCATTCCAAAATTGTTAAAGCAAAATGGTTTGACCATGGACGATATTGGTTTGTGGGAATTGAACGAAGCTTTTGCAGTTCAAGTACTCTATTGTCGTGACCATTTAGGTATTTCGAACGAATTAATGAATGTAAACGGAGGAGCAATTTCTGTAGGTCATCCTTACGGCATGTCGGGCGCCAGAATGGTTGCCCATGCATTGATTGAAGGAAAACGTCGCGGAGCTAAATACGTTGTATCAACCATGTGTGTTGGAGGAGGAATGGGCGCAGCAGGTTTGTTTGAGGTTATCTAACGAAGCACATTTATTCGTAAATTAATTTTAATGTCAGGCAGTAAGAGCCAAGTGTTCTTCCGCTTTGACCATAAATTATGAATCAAAACAAAACTTTTTTACTTTATAAAGGTCTAAAAGATATGTCCATTGCTTTATCACATAAAAGAGCATTAAATACTGTGTCCAAGCCGCAAGAAATTGATATCAATCTTTTACTCGATCAACACCACGATCGATTGTATTGGATGATTCGTAAAATTGTCTTGGTGCACGATGATGCCCAAGATGTATTGCAAAATACTTGGATGAAAATTCATAAAGGTTTACCGTCATTCAAAAGCAATAGTTCCATTGATACTTGGATGTTTCGAATTGCCTACAACGAATGCATGCGTTTTTTAAGCCAAAAAAAGGCCAACCTTCGACTCGATGAAATAGACACGGATTATATCCAAACATTAACCGCCGACGATTACTTTAATGCCAACCAGACGGTTACTCATTTTCAAGCAGCACTGGCAACACTTCCGCAAAACGAGCGGCATGTATTTTCGTTAAAATATTTTGATGAATTGACTTTTAAGGCTATGGCCGTTATTTTGGATCGTAACGAGAATTCAATCAAAACACTCTATTACAAAGCAGAGAAAAAAATAAAAACTTACTTAGGTAAACAAATAATAGTATGAAGGATTTGGAACAGTTGAAAGAAAAGTACATCAATAGGCATGCAAGCATGCTTGGATTTGAGCAACCCGAAGGTTTTTCTGAGCAAAGCCGGGTGTTGATTAAAAAAAAACTAAATAAGACCAAGCAAAATACTAGCGTCTTTTCTGTGCGTGCTCTTTTTGGTACAGTCGCAATTGCTGCATCCTTGCTGTTATTGTTTACGTTAAACCTTACTCCAGACACAGAAACGACCGTTGCTAGCGAAACCATGGTGGAAGATGTTTTTGTAACTTCCTTCTTGTTGGACACGCTTTTATTGGAAGAGGAAGTGTTAGATCAGGTAATTCAAGAATCGCTACTGGATAATTTTGAAGAAAATTTGGCCTTGAATTAAAACTTTCCCCCTTTTTTGCGTTCTAATTATTAAACCCTTATTATGAAAAACTTAAAATGCATTAGTTACTTCTTGTTTTTCTTTTTTTCACTGACAGTTTTTGCGCAAACAGAAGCTGAAATTGTTGTAGAGGAAAACCAAAAAATCAATCGATTGCGTGAGTTAACAGCGAAACAAAAGGAACTGTTAAAGGAGCGTCGGGAAATTTTGAAGAGCTTACGTGCAGAGTTTAAACAGTCTCTTACAGAAGAACAACAGCAATTACTCAAAAACGATTCGATGAACAAAAAGGAGCGTCGTGAAAAGTTCATGGAATCTCTCAGCGAATCGCAAAATATGACCTATCGTGAAATGTGTAAAGGTATTCAACATTCACGAGGGGAGTATCACCAAAGTTTGTCAAAAGAACAAAAAGAAAAAATTGCAAAGCACAGAAAAAAGCGAGAAAAACACCCAAAACACGCCAAAAAACACAAGAAACATAAAGAGCAAGGACACAACGAGGACTAAGTCACCGTTGGCCGTTGCTCATCGTACTGTTCGATTTCTTTTTCCAGTATAATTTCTTTCAAGCGTTGAACGGTTTGCCATAAATCGTTGAAGCCGATATACAAGGGCGCTATTCCAAAACGAATATATTTATCTGGGCGAAAATCAGGAATGATTTTTAGCCCATTTTCTTTTCCATGTAATAAACACTGGCAGATACGCCATGAAGCTGCATGCGATAGCGTAATGTGCGAACCCCGTTCATTTACGTCTAGTGGGCTTTCGATACTAAAGCCGAGGGGGACTAATTCCTCCTCAATCAAGCCTAAAAGAAAAATAGTTAAAGCTTCACTTTTTTTTCGGATGGGTTTAATCCCAGCTTCCAATGTAATATCAAGTCCTGTTTCTAGTGCGGCAAGTGAGAGAATGGGCGGTGTGCCTGCATCAAATTTTTCAATGCCCTCTGCTGCCGCAAAAGTAGGCGAGAAGTCAAATGGACGACGGTGACCAAACCAACCCTGTATGGGAGTGGAAAGGGTTGGGATAAGTGGTTCTGCAACATATAGAAAGGCTGGTGCGCCAGGGCCACCGTTGAGGTATTTATACATACAACCAATCGCTGCCAAGGTATTTGTTTGTTTGAAATCAATATCTACTGCACCCACCGCATGACTTAAATCCCAAACAATGATACTTTGATGCTTTGCTGCAAAAGCATTGAGTTCTTTCATGGGATAACAATAGGCGCTTTTGTAACTAACCAAACTAAGACAAACAATACCGGGTGTTTTTTGAATGTGTTCTTTTAAAAGATCGACATCCGCTTTCAAGTCAGTTGAGTAAGAAACACAAATGGGTTGGGGCAAATCTAATTGATCTCTTATTCCCGCTAAAATATAGTTGTCGGTAGGGAAGTTGAGGGAATCGGTGAGGAGTTGCCTCGAATACTCTCCCGATTGTACCAAGGCGTGAACGAGTTTGTATAAATTGACAGAAGTAGATTCGCCCACAACAATTTCGCCCGAGGAAGCATTTAGTAGAAGTGCCAGTTTACCAGCAATACGTTTGGGAAGCGCTAACCAATGGTCATTCCAACTTCGTATAAGCTGCTTTCCCCATTGTTCCTCAATAATAGTTGTAATAACTTCCTTTGTTTTTAGGGGAAGTTTCCCCAAGGAATTCCCATCCAAATAGATTTCATTTTCATTCTGAAGAAAGTGTGATCGAAATTTGACTAAAGGATCTTGTTGGTCTTTTTCTATTGCTTGTTTATTCATTCGAGTGATTATTGAAGAAGGGAAGTACGGTTGTTACCCAACGGCAATACATCAATCCGCTTGGATGTAAGTCGTCGTTTGCGAGTAATTCTGGGGCCGATCTTGCCTGTCGTGAAATGGGTGTAATATTAAAGTAGGCGATATTTCTTTCTAAACATTGATGCTCGATTACAGTGTTGTAGGCATCGATTTCAGCACCAATTTCTTCGCTGTTTCGGGACGAAGCAAAGGGTGTGACACCCCAGTCGGGAATGGATAAAACAAATACTTTTTCGATTTGATTTCCACTAAATTCAATTGCTTTATCCAATAACGTAACAAACTCTTCTTCAAAATCTTCAACACTTCTTCCACGGTATTGGTTGTTCACGCCGATTAAGAGCGAAACATAGTCATAAGTTTTACTGAGATTTGCTGCCTCTATTCCGGTCATCAGTTCGTCTGTTGTCCAACCTGTTTTGGCAATGATGCGTGGATCTTCTATTGGAATACCCTTTTGGTTTAGAACGGCGGCCAATTGAACTGGCCAGCGATCCTGTGTTGCAACGCTTTCACCAATCGTATAACTATCGCCTAAAGCGAGATAGCTGACTGCATTTTTTGAGGAGGAAGTCTGCAATGAAGTTGTCTTGTTTTGACAGCCCAAAACAGCACAGAAACTGACAAATAGGATGAGTTTTCGCATATAAGCTTGCTGATTAAATAATTTACATTCCTCCTTTACGTCTGGGTGATCTTTGAATGGGCCATTTCATTTGTTTTCCAGATCGTTTACTCACCGGTAAAATACTCTTTTCTCTTGAAGTGGTTTCTGGATCTTCAGATGCCATATAGGCTAAGATAGCGGTGAGGTTGGCATTGTTGCGTACATCATCAAAAATGATTTTGTCATAAGTGTCTCTGTTGGTGTGCCAGGTGTAGTTTGAATAGGACCAACTCAAAGAACTTAAGCTAAATGCCGGAACTCCTGCAGCGACAAAAGAGGCATAGTCAGACCCTCCACGCCCTGGTGTTCCCGGAAAATTTGTTTCGATATGTTGGCTGATGTCTTGTGGAACTTCATGTAGCCATCGACCAACGTAGTCATAAGCATCAAGAAAGCCCTGACCGGAGATATTGACCACACGACCCGTGCCGTTGTCTTGGTTAAAAACGGCCTGTATATTTTTTACAATGTCTGGGTGATCTTCAACAAAAGCCCTTGAGCCATTGAGTCCTTGTTCTTCACTTCCCCAATGTCCCACCAAAATAGTTCTTTTTGGGTTGGGGTATACTTTTTTGAGAATACGCATGGCTTCCATCATTACCAACGAGCCTGTTCCATTGTCAGTAGCACCTGTCCCGCCATCCCATGAGTCAAAGTGAGCTGAAAGAATGACGTACTCTTCTGGTTTTTCAGTTCCTTTGATTTCAGCGATGGTGTTGAATGTTGGCACTTCGCCCAATTCTTTGGATTGGGCCACAATGGTGAGCTTTGGTTTTTCTCCACGTGCAGCGAGTCGATATACCATAGAATAGTCTTCCAATTCTAAATCTACGGTGGGGATTTTTTTCGTCCTAGCGCTAAATATTTTGCTCACACCAAAGCCTTTTGACCAGTAGGAGCTTATGATTCCGGCAGCACCTGCTTTTTCAAGTGCCTGGTGAATGGTTCTTGAGGTATAGCCTGTATTACGCATATTTTCCCGCCATGCTTTATTGGCAGCTGTTCGCTCCTTTTTCATTTTTTCAAACGATTCTTCAGTGGCAAACTCCTCCCAATTGTAGTCGGGTCTCCCAGTGGCTTCCAATTTGGACACCATGACTAATTTCCCTTTCACAGCGAGGAGCCAATTCGCAAAAGCGATGGAGTCTTTAACCATGGGTAATACAACAACTTCTGCAGTAACCCCTTTTTTGGAGGTAGAAGGATTCCAGGCCAATTGCGTGCCCTTTAAACTGTGTATTCTTGGAGACAGCATGTTTATGTGGGTGATGCCTCTTTCCCAACCTCGCCAAGTGCCATAGGATTCATTGCGTGCAGGAATGCCCCATTTTGCATAGGTGTTTACGGCCCAATCATGCGCTTGTTTCATTTGGGGTGTTCCTACCAATCTGGGTCCAATACCATCCATTAATTCCTGCCCCAATTGTTCTAGTTGTGAATGTTTATTGGCCTCTTGTACAATTTGATCAATGATATTTTGGTCTTGCGCTAAAGCTACAAAGCTGAAAAACAAGAGGAGAAAAGACAAGTATTGGTTTATCGGATTAATAATAAAATTCATCAATAGTTTAAATTTAATAAATGCACAAATTTAAAATAAGTGTTCAGTAATAGTGAAGTTTTATAAAGAGTCATAATATGCAGCGAGCCATTAACCTTTTGGTTTTATTGATTTTGTCATTAATTCTTTGGGCTTATTTTTCACATGTTTTTCTAACCATCGATCTTGCTCCCAGATCAAATGAAGTATTGTTTCCTTTGCCCTGTATCCATGACTTTCTTTTGGAAACATCACCAGCCTTGTCGTTGCTCCAAGTCCTTTGAGTGCATTGAAATAGCGTACGCTCTGCATTGGATATGTTCCAGAGTTATTGTCGGCCTCGCCATGTATTAATAACAAGGGGGTTTTCATTTTGTCTGCATGCATGAACGGCGACATGGTATTGTATACATTTGGCGCTTCCCAATAACTTCTTTCTTCACTTTGAAAACCAAATGGGGTGAGTGTCCTATTGTACGCACCACTTCTAGCTATTCCAGCTGCAAATAAATTAGAATGACTTAATAAGTTTGCTACCATGAACGCTCCATAACTGTGTCCTCCAACGGCTACCCTGTCTCGATCAATATGACCTAATGCATCAACAGCGTTTATCGCTGCTAGTGCATTGGCAACCAATTGAGGTCTAAAGCTGTCATTTGGATTTTTGTCCCCCTCTCCTACAATTGGAAATGCAGCCCTATCCAATACTACATAACCTTGTGTAGCCCAATAAATTGGTGAACCCCAAGAGGGATAAGTAAAACGGTTAGGATTATTTGTTTTTTGAGAAGCGCTTGATTTATTTTTATATTCTCTTGGGTAAGCCCAAAGAATCATTGGTTTTTTTGCTTGAGGGGTTACATTTTGGTCGGGTACATATAAAACGCCATTTAAATCTAAACCATCTTCACGTTTGTAATTAATGATTTCTTTTTTAATATTTTGAAGCGATTTAAATGGATTTTTAAAAAAGGTTAATTGCTCTAGTTTGTTTGATAAAAGTGATTTCTTATGATAATTTGGATATTCATTTGGTGATTCAATTCTTACAAGGACTTCATTTTTTCTTAAATCATAATCTAATATGTTTTCATATTTGTCAAGATAGGGTGATTGATATACTCTTTTGGAAGCTCCAGAAGAAAGATTGGTTTTGTCCAAGAAAGGGAATTGACCGTTTTGTGTAAATCCATTTCCGATTGTAAAAACAGAATTATTTTCAATCAATAAAACAGACTGATTGAATTTATTTTTCTGTTGAACAAAATTTCCTGGATCACTATACACATCTTGATAGTTTCTATCACTGATGATTCTTGCTTTGACAGCAGGTTTAGAGGGATTGAAAACATAGCTTTTTGTATTTCGAGTATTCCACCAACGGTCTGTAATTATTGCAGTTTCATCATTTCCCCAATAAACATTTCTAATTCTGTTCTTTACTTTTGTCAAGTAGGAGGGAGGTGAAGTAAATGGGGCTTCCCACTGGTGTAATGCATCACGATAATCAGCTAAAAACGCAGGGTCTCCCTTGTCAAGAGCGATAAAATAGCTCAGTGTAGAAGGTTTGTCACTTCTCCATCTAAAATTTCTTTTAGCTATTGTAGTGGACATAAATCCCTTGGGTAGTTCTTCAAGTAATGGAGTGTCATTGATTACTTTAATTAGATTTGCATTTACATCATATACACGCGTTTCCGTAGGGAATCTGCTGTAAGGCACGATATATGAAAAAGGTGTTTTTATAAAATCGATCAGTACATAAGCCCCATTAGGAGACAATTGAATATTCTTATACATTCTTGTTGGTAGCCATGTTGAATACTCACCATTAATATTGACTTTCAATAATACAGATTGTGATAATTGTTTAAAATTAAAAACATCATTCGGGTTTTTCAACAAGTCTTGATAGGTTCTGTTTTGCGCTTTAGAACCGTTGTTTTCAGTGACAGTAGGCCCCATAGGTAGGGATGCATTTGTATTGATCAAAGCTTTTAATTCGCTTGGCAGTGCTTTTATAATTAACTCTTTATTGTTAATCCACTTAATAGCATTACCCATTGTGGCATTAACCGTTGCTTCAAATATTTTTTTGGCAAAAAGTGTTTTAATATTTAAAACCCAAAGCTCAACTCCCTCTTGCGTTGTGTTGGTCATCGCTATTTTTTTCTCATCAGGTGAGAATTGAAAGTTGGACAACTTCATGTTTTCTGGTAATCCAATGACATTTTGTGCTGTTTTGCTTTCATTTAGCTTCGTCACTTCGACTTTGTTGTAATAGGTGATTCTGCTCCCAATATGCCGAAGCGGATCTACTCTTAAGCCTCCAAGGCGCAATTCATCTTGTGAAAGATCTTCAATTTTTTTATATGCAGATCGATACAAAAACACCATTATTTCATCCTCGCTATTCCTCAAAACGCTTGGGGCAACATCGATATCAATTAGTTCGAGTAATGATTTTTTAGGGGTTTGATAGCCTGTGTTTACTTGAGCAAATACACTGATGGATATAAAAAAACAAAATAAAGATAGAATACGAGTCTGCATATCTGTGTTTTATTAAAATAATAGTATCTTAAATATACTAAAAAAATGATCAATCAGTCAATCAATAAGTTTTATCAACCATTATCAATAAAAAGTTTCAATTGATGCTTTATTAATGGCTTGGAATTGCATTAAAATTTAATGCGAATACCATCACTTTTTTTGATGTTTCTGTTTTGTATATTTGAAGACATAAACTTGATCCCAGATATTTGAAACATCTTTAAATAACTGATTAATGTTTAAATAAAAACTTTGGAAGAAAAAGAACTTTGTTGGGCGAGTTGCATAGAATGCAAAGGTCTTGGGAGGAAGAAACGGAGACTCCGCAAAAGCATTCACATTCGCTATCAACGAGAATTAAAGCAGTTCGACGCCTCGCCGGGAAATGGAGATGCTCCAGTTCGACCAACTGCCCCCCTTGATGTTTGTTCTACTTGCAAAGGATCTGGTCTTGTGGCTGTTTCACAAAGCCCACATCCAGACAAAGTGCAGTACCCACATATCGCCATTATTGGAGGTGGTATTGGCGGCATTGCCCTAGGGGTAGCTTGTTTACACCGAAAGATTCCATTTACGCTTTATGAGCGAGACCAAAGCTTTGACGCTCGTTCTCAAGGCTACGGGCTTACGTTACAGCAAGCAAGTGCAGCCATTAAAGGACTTGGGATTTCTGCTTTAGCTGAAGGAGTTGTCTCTACCAAACATATTGTACACACAACAGATGGTAAAGTCATTGGTGAGTGGGGAATGCGCAAATGGCTAGCTGCCGATACCCAAAATAAGCTTAAGAAAAGCAACATCCATATTGCCCGTCAATCCTTGCGATGGACACTATTGAATCAATTGGGGGGAAATGATGTAATTCATTGGGGCCACAAGTTGGTGGATTATAAGGAGCAGGGCCAAAATAGCGGGCAGCTTTCGTTTGAGGTTGACGGAAAAATAAAGCCTGTCGAGGCAGATCTAGTTGTCGGTGCTGACGGCATTCGTTCAAGCTTGCGTAATCAAATTATTGGCGAAAAGATTTCTCCGCTGAACTATTTAGGTTGTATTGTAATATTGGGAATCTGTTCCTTTGAGGCACTAAATGGAGTGACAAGTCTTTTACTCGACGGTGCGACTGTATTCCAAACAGCGAACGGAAATGAACGTATTTACATGATGCCTTATGCCAAAAATAAGATCATGTGGCAATTGAGTTTTCCTTTGGAAGAAGAAGCCGCCAAGTCTTTAAGTCAAAAGGGGGCTAAAGCCCTGAAGAAAGAGGCCTGTAAATGCGTCCAGTGGCATGACCCCATCCCCCAAATTCTTGCCGCGACAAGTGTAGATTTCATTTCGGGTTATCCGGTCTATGATCGGGCGTTACTACAATCTGACCTTTTGGAAAACGCAAAACAGGCAACTCTAATTGGCGATGCGGCTCACCCTATGAGTCCATTCAAAGGCCAAGGGGCCAACCAAGCAATCCTCGATGCACTGGCCCTTGCAAGAGAAATTACCAAAGGATGTAGTCCCAAGTCTGAATGGCGAAAAAACGGAATTAGATCAACTGTTTTGACTGCTTTTGAGTCGGAAATGCTTGCCCGTACTTCCATAAAAGTAAAAGAGTCTGCCACAGCAGCCCAGTTTTTACATTCAGAAGCAGTGTTGCAGGAAAGTGATGCGCCAAGAGGACGGCATCTCAAATCTGAGCGGGTTATTGAGGATATTTATGCTAAGCATTAAGCTCTTTTGGGACTAGTATCCCTTTATTTAACATCCGATTTACCTATCCACAATTCTTATAAAAAACTACACTTTCTATATGTACCTATCATTTTGTATCTAGATAGATATTAACTATAAAACTATTTTTAAAATGAAGAATATATTTTTTAAGCTTTCTATTAGTCTCTAGTTTATCGTTTGGTCAAATAATGGTGCTTTTTGAAGCAGACACACCTGACAAGAACAACATGGCTGAAGTAGCGCAAAACTGGTTTGGCGCTGTTAAAGCAGTATAAGGCGATGAAAATGGAATAACAATGCATCACAAAGGTTGGGCAAGCACACCTTGGATTTTCATCGTGACATGTTTTTGATTGGTGTCTATTCTGGATAAAGGTTTCCTGACTATTCTGTTTTTGAAAAATCTGATGTAAAAAATGTAATGATCATCAAGCGAGTTAAATTTTAATCTTAATTCAATAATTATAGGAAAATCTTTAGATCTTTTTTCACTCCAATCTTCAACATCTTTTTCTTTTAAAACAGCTTTCATATTATTGAAAAGAGTATTTAAGCTTAAATTTAAATTACTTAAATTTTGATAAGAATCAGATATTATATTAATTAACCTTATGTTTTTAAGTCTTTGTTCTTTTAAGTAGTCATTAGTCCTCTTAAAAGGCTGTATGAGACAAATTGAAATGGCGTCACATCGATTAATTATATAGCTTAAAAATTAATCAATTATTAAGTACTAATTAACCTAATTCTTAATGTCACAATTATATATTTATGAATATTAAATTTACTTCGTTATGAAAAAAATAGATCGCAGAAATGTACTTAAAAATTTAACCATAGGAATTGGAAGTGCATCATTCTTGTCTAGTCCACTAAGTGGTTTTGCAAACACGCAAGCTGAGGGAAATACGATTCCAACGAAAGATTTTGGTAATAGTGACATTGATAAACCAATAACTGCCATAACCCTAGGCGCTGGCTCCAGAGGAAACGTATATGGCAATTATGGCATCCAATTTCCAAAAGAACTAAATATTATTGGTGTTGCAGAACCAATTACTCTAAGAAATGAACGCTATACAGGAAAGCATAATATTCCAGAAGATAACAGATTTACAACATGGGAACATGTCTTCAATCGGCCAAAATTTGCAGATGCTATCATAATATCTACTCCAGACAACTTGCATTACGCACCATGTATGAGAGCATTAGAAATGGGTTATGATATCTTATTAGAAAAACCTATTGCTCCTACAGAAAAAGAATGTAGAGCAATTTTAGCTTTAGCAAAAAAAACAGGTAGAATTGTAGCTGTTTGTCATGTATTAAGATACGCACCTTATTTTATTAAATTAAAAGAAATGATTGACTCTGGTGTAATTGGAGAGCTTATTAGCATCCAACACTTTGAACCTATTGAACACATACATATGTCACACTCATATGTTAGAGGTAACTGGCATAACTCAAAAGAAACTACCCCAATAATACTTGCAAAATCTTGTCATGATTTAGATATTCTAAGATGGCTGGTTGGAGAACCATGTAAAAGTATCTCTGCTTTTGGAGGTTTAAAGTGGTTTAAAGAATCAAATGCACCCTCAGGAAGTACAAATAGATGTACAGATGTTTGCGCTGTTGAAGCAACTTGCCCATATTCTGCATTAAAAATTTATCATAGAGAACGACAACGAACGTATGTGTTTGATCTTCCAGAAGATAAATCTGTTCATGGAGAATTCATTCTTGAACAATTAAAAACGACAAATTATGGTCGTTGTGTTTATAAAATGGATAATGACCAACCTGATCATTATGTTACGTCTATGGAATTTGAAAATGACGTTACCGCTAATTTTTCAATGGAAGCATTTACATCTTACCATGGTCGTAGAACCAGAATTATGGGATCTTTAGGAGATATTACAGGAGATATGAGCCATTTTATTCACACAGATTTCTTAACCAATAAAGCAACTAAATGGGATATTACTGTTGATGATGTTGGTGATTACAAAAATAGTGGTCATGGTGGTGGTGACTGGGCGTTAGTTACAGATTGGGTAAAAGCAGTTAAAAAACAAGATACAAGTTTACTAACTTCAACAATCGAAGCATCTGTTGAGAGCCATATAATTGGTTTTGCTGCAGAGAAAAGCAGAAAAATAAAACAGATTATTTCTATAGATTAAAATACACATGCTATAACTGTGGCCATATTTAATAAGAGTTTTGGTACTTAAACCTAAGTTTAGATCTTTTAACTTAAGTCCTCAAATCTTTTGATTTGGCTTTATGAACAAAAGTTAAGATATCATCTTTCAGAAAATGATCCTGAGCACTTGTCTGCCTCTTTAATCTCTTTGGTTGAACCCACTAACTCTTCATTGGCAGATCAAGCTAGAAAAGTATCAAGAGTATACCGATGATGAAATTGTAGTTACTTTTGAAGTAGAAGTTAATGAAGGAAGACAGAAGAAGAGGTTAAGAAGGATTTCTCAAGATGTAAAGGACAAAGAATGGAGAAGGGATGAGGGTGAGTGTGAAGAATGTGGCTAAAAAAGACCGAACCACCCACCTGACCAGCCAGCAAAAAAACAAAACCCCGTAAAAATTATTTTCTTCATTTTTATTGTCATTTATATTTACAAGAGTCTTTGATCCGGTTTTTGTTAAACATTTTTATGTTAAATTAGATTTTACTTTTTAGTGGGTCACCCCTTTCATTACTTCCTTATATTTGAAATTATAATATTTATTAAAATGAGTTTACCAAAAATAACACGCAAATCCCACGGCCCAATTCTGGTTGTAGGGGAAGTAGATTTAACCGATGAATCAGGGAATCCCATTGAACATAATCCGCGATTTTCACTATGTGGATGTGGTAAATCTGAAAAGATGCCTTTTTGTGATGGGGCACACAAAGAGAATTAAAAAAAAGTAGTAGGAGATGATTTTATTGTTTCAGTTTGTATACATTTTTTGGGATAGTGTGTCAAAAAATAAATTAATAGTAACCTTTATTAAATAATAACTTTTCATATCTGTATTAGTTAAGATCATAATGCAGATTATTTTTTTAATGTGTAAGAAGTATTCAGGACATAATCATTAATTTGAAAGTCTTTTTTGTTTTTCGAGACACTAAATACTTCTTCATTTTATGTGTGACAAGTTGAATGGTCTTGTTGAGATCATTCATTACTTCAGGAATCAATCGATAAATATGATTAGGATGTAGGTCTTTTGATGAAATTATTTCAAAGAGTTGGTTTGTAGAAATCTTTTGATGTTTTGATAGAACAGATAAAATCTTTTCTTTTTCGGGTTCTATCTTAAACATAACAAAACGATATCGAATAGAATGGTTATGTACCTTAATCGTGTTAAAACCTTTAAATAAATAATAGAAGATAAACAGTAGAATAAGAAGGATGGTATAAATTAGATATTGAAGGAAAGAATTAGTTTTAAAGATTTTATGTACCTCAATTATTTTCAAGTTATTAATATCTATTTCAGACTTTTTGGGGAAATCTTATAATATATATGGAAATCATTCTTTCATAAGGACAACATAAACAAATTTCTCTACATTTATTTAGGCATAAATATTTCAAACCACTTTAAAATTCTTTCTGAAACATCCATTAATAATTTCGGTTCTCTCGGACCGTGAGGAGTTCTAGGGTACACTATCATTTCTGTATCTACTCCTAATCGACTCAATGCTCTATAAAACTCTTGACCTTGAGTAAAAGGGACTCGTAAATCTTTTTCACCATGAATTACTTGAGTTGGTGTAACTGCATTCTTTATTTGATATATGGCAGAATGCTTTTCATATGTTTCATAATTATCCCAAAACTCACCTCCCATATGACCAACTATATAGTCTTGAATATCAGTTGTTGTTACCATGCTAACCAAGTTAGGTAATCCAGCACCCATACTGGCAGCCTTAAACCTATCTGTTTTAGTTACCACAAAACTTGTTAAATAACCACCATAACTCCATCCCATTACAAATTGTTTATTCTTGTCTGCTATTCCCATCTCGATAACTTTATCGACTCCTGAGATAACATCATCATAATCGCCATAACCCCAATCTTTGAAATTTAAAAACCTAAAATCTTTACCATACCCAGTACTCCCTCTTGGGTTTGGTTTAATTGTTGCGTACCCTTTTTCTGCAAAATATTCTGTCATATAAATACCTGGTCTTCCATTAAATCTTTCTGAAAAAACACCTGCTGGTCCACCATGAATTTGAAGAATAATAGGATACTTTTCCCCTTTCACATAATTTTTTGGATAGGTCAATATCCCTTCGATATCTAACCCATCTTTAGATTTCCAAGAAATACGCTCTGAATTTGCAAGCTTTGGATATTCTAATTCCGAGTTAATACTGCTTATTTTGTTGTTATTGAAATTCTTTGTTTGTGAAATATAAACTTCGACAGGACTCCTTAAATCCTCATAACAAAAGGCCATCAAGTTATTAGATTTATTAAATGACACAGAACTAAAATAACCTTTTGGGTATTTTAAATCTTCTTTTGCAGTAATATACTTTAGCCTATCACCTTGAATTTCAATACTCATTACTTGACTCCCAGTGCTAATTGATTCTGTAATTATTATGTTTTTATTGTTATTACCCCAACCTATTATATTAGCTGACCTGTTCGGTGTTTCTCTTAATTTTTTAATTTTGTTGTTTATGATAGAATATACATAAAGATCTTTTAAACCTATGGGTTCTTCTTTACCACCTGAAGAGACAAAGGCAATAGATTTCCCGTCACTAGAGTAAAATGGATCAGAATCTAATCCAGGTCTATTAATCAAACTTTCAATAACTTCATCATCAACTCGGACCACTGAAATATCCGTATTAATAAATCCTGTATTAATATTGGTGTCTTTCTGATGAGAAAAAACGATACTTTTATCGGATGGAGACCAATCAAATGAATTAATTGAAAAGTTACCAGATGTAATTTTTTTTAGAGATTTCTTATCATTTGGATTTATTATATAAAGATGAGTGTATTTAAAATTTTGATCAACCAAAATCACATCCCTCTTTTCTTTTTTTAATTTTTTTTCTTCTTCTGTTTCAGGATCATCCATAGTAAAGGCAATTAATTTACCATTAGAAGACCATTTGAATTTTTTTATTCCGTTTTCAGTTTTCGTTATTTGCTTTGCCTCTCCACCAAATAAGTTCATTAACCAAATTTGATTTTTACCTGATCTTACTGACAAAAATGCTATTGATTTTCCATTAGGCGAAAATTTTGGAGATGTACTTGATTTTTTAGAGTGAGTATATTTATGATTAAATGATTTATCAGTTGCTGAAACCCATATTTGGTTCAAATATTCAGATTTTTCTTCTTCTATAATTGCCTCTTTAACAACATATGCAATATATTTACCATCCTCTGAAATTCTTACCTGACTAATTGATTTAATCTTCATACTTTCCTCGGGTGTCCATTTTATTTCTTGCGATTTTACAAATGAAATAAATAAAATAAAGAAAGCTAATATGTAATTCTTTTTCATAGTGATGATTTTTAAAGATTTATGATTCCGATTTAATTAAATAGAAATAACGACACTAAATTTATTTTTTGGCTTTCAACTCAAAAGCTAGAATAGATGTTGACTGTCCTGTCAGTTTTAGTTTTTCTAATCTAGAAAGTTTTTTGATATGATACTCTCGTTTTGATGAGGTAGATCGATCTGGATAGCTTTCTGAGTAAACTAAATTAACTGGCCTTTTGTTTCGAGTATACTTGGCACCTTTTTTAGAATGATTATGCTCAAGTATTCTTCTTTCTAAGTTAGTTGTGATTCCTGTGTATAAGCTTTCATCCAAACATTTAATGATATAGACCCACCACATTTTATTTATTTGTTTCATTACCAGTGATTAATGAATTAAATTAAGCTAAGTTATAAAAATCTGTTAGTTAAACCCTAATGATTTTTTATATCTTAGTGTATGATATAATTATGCTTTATGAAAATTAGTAAAGGAGTAATTTCAAAAGGATTTGTTCTTTCTGGAATAATGAATATTGGGGGTGTTTTGATTTTTTCAAGATTTTTCACAAATGAAGTCATCTCCGAAACTGATCCCGCGGTAATGTCTAATTTTGGTTTGCTAATGATTGTTGTATGGGGATTAATATTTTTATCCATCGCACAAAAACATGAACAACTAAATTGGCTTGTGGGAGTATTTGCTATCGAAAAGTTCGTTTATGGATTTAATTGGATTAATTGGATTTGGAACAATGATCTTTCTGCTGTATATAATCAAGACCAAATGGCAGGAATTTTCTATGCCATATATGGTATTAACGACTGGTTCTTTTTCGTATTTTTCTTGTATGTTTTTATTAAGTCATTTAAATCAATTTAAACCTGACTTTTATTTTGACTTATTATCCTGTAACCCCCTTTTTATTAGAAAATAAGCCGATTTGCTTTATAATTTTTAATTGGCAAGAAGCGTTTTCATATATTGTGTTTAATTAATGTATTTATGAAATTAAATTTATTGTCTTGTGATACTCAGCGACCAGATAGAAGAGCCATTTCTAAATGTATTCTGGAGATTTCTCGTAACATGAGTCCGTCATTGTCAAATGAGCTTACAGGTATTCTTTTGGAAGGAGACCCTATTGAAATTGAGATAAACGATAAAGGTTCTGGATCAGCTCTTAGGGCTTTGCGAAAGTCAAGTATTGATTATGAATTTGTTGACTAATCAAATTTTTTTTGATGTAATACAATATAAAATGAAAAATCTAAATATTTAAATAATAAATAAAAAATTTGTAATAGAAAAACGAATCTTATTAATGAGAAATAAACTCCTCTTTTTCATCACAATGAAAAATATTTATTAGCGGGAAGGTTCAAAACCCACATTTACACTCACCACGTTCACCATAAGACATCGAAAGACATTGGAAAAGTGAACATTGAATCGCTGAGGTCTCCATCTGGGACAGATTCCTGGCATGATCGAAATGGCTATCGATCTATAAAAGCAATTGAGGGATTTTTGCATCATCCAGAACATGGTCAAATCGCTCGGATCAGTCACATCTTTTAAGGCTAAAAAAGACCGAACCACCCACCTAGCCACCCACCAAAAAAACAAACCCCCGAAAACATTGAGCTTTCGGGGTTAAATAGTGGAGCAGAGAGGAGCGAAGTCGAACTATTTTGGAACAGATTTGTTAAAATTGAATAATTATGAGTCAATATTTTACGATGTATAATGATATGCAGAGTTTTGACGAAGGAGCTGTTCTGT
>Ga0115572_10001836_pt1 | contig 17157 bp, 13 predicted proteins | sample COGITO_mtgs_1206_FD_88681 | JGI IMG/M metagenome (GOLD analysis project Ga0115572, IMG submission 88681) | Pelagic marine microbial communities from North Sea - COGITO_mtgs_120607 | ecosystem: Environmental > Aquatic > Marine > Epipelagic | place: Germany:Helgoland, sampling site Kabeltonne... | reverse complement strand
TTTAACAGTACATCGATATTAATAGGTTTGGTTGTATGGGCGCTCATGCCAATTTTCATACATTCGTTTATATGCTCAGTACTGGCGTGTGCTGTCATGGCTATTATAGGAATATCTTTGATGCTGGAGCTGTGTTGTCGAATTTGACGAGTCGCTTCTAGCCCGTCCATTACCGGCATTTGTAAGTCCATTAATACCAATTGATATGTTCCTTGTTGCAACATATCCAAAGCTTCTTGCCCATTCTCGGCTAATGCAGCATTCAAATTGGCTTCGCCTAAAAAGTGCAAAGCAATCTGTTGGTTTACTTTATTATCTTCTACAAGCAACACAGGTTCTTGAGAAAAAACCAGGCCTTCTTTAATTTTTTCTGATTTTTCCAGTTCTGTTTCACAGGATATTTTTAATGGTAGGGTAACGGTAAAAATGGATCCTGATCCCAATTTACTTTCGACATGAATTTTGCCATTCATTACCTGACTGAGACGATTGGTGATGGTTAGTCCTAGTCCTGTGCCTCCGTGCGTGCGAGTAATGGATGAATCACCTTGGCCAAAGGCTTCAAAGATACGAGACAGTTGGTTGTTGTCCATGCCCATGCCACTGTCTTTTACTTGAATGACATACTGATCTTCTTGCGCTTGTATAAATACGCAAACTTGGCCTTCATCGGTAAATTTTACTGCATTGGAAACTAGGTTGGTGATTACTTGTTTGACCCGAGTAGAGTCTCCCCAAATAGCGATAGGCATGTTTTCATCAACACTATATTTTAGCTCTATACTTTTATTTTTGGCGGTAAAAACTAATGGGGAGATGACATCTTGTATTAATACTCTGGGATCAAAAACACGCTCTTCCAACTCCATCTTTTGTGCTTCTATCTTGCTGAAGTCAAGAATGTCATTTATCACAGAAAGTAATAGCTCTCCTGAACTACGAGCGATACGTAAAAATTCTGTTTGCTCATCGCCGAGCTCTGTTCCTTCTAATAAAGACATCATGCCTAGCACTCCATTCATCGGGGTGCGTAATTCATGGCTCATATTGGCTAGAAATTCACTTTTGGCATTAGCGGCTGCCAATGCCTGGTCTCTGGCGTGTAGTAATTCTTGGGTGCGCTCGATTACCTGGCTTTCTAGACTTGTACTGAGCTTTTCTAGTGCCTGATTTTTATCGAAGAGCTCACGACTTTTTATTTCTAAAATATCTTCGGCTTGCAGTCTAGCCAATTTCTCACGTTCATACCGGCGCTTAAGTTTGTCTACCTCAGAGGTCATTATTAATTGGCCTTAGACAGTAAAAACTCAGTTATATGTAGATTACCCTCGTTTTGATCGTGTCTGGCAATATTGAATTTTTCTTTGTAAAACAAAGCGCTGGCTTCAATTAAACCTTGGGCTAAATCAGCAAACCCCCTCTCTGATTTGTATACCAGTTTAAATTCATCTGCATCGGAATCATCGAACTCAAATACCGGAAGTTCTGCATCTGGGTATAATTTTCGTACTTCAATATGAATGTGATTATCGATTTTTTTAAGGAAGTCTAAAGTATTGTCTACTTCAGCAAAAAACTCAGGGAATTTTTTCGTGAATACAGCGCCTAGGTAATGACCAAAAGCATTGATTAAAGCAGGAATGGGAACGTCAACTTTATCACTCAATATGGTGACCATATCGACGAGTTCTTGATGGTTATAAGTTCCTACGGCTGTATAAGCACCTCCTGATGAAGGTGCTGATTCATCAATTAGGTCATCCATCATGTCTATGCCGAATTTTTCTTCCACCATGGACATAAATTCGGTAAATACTAACCCTTTCATAAAGTCTTCCTGCCATCATTTCTATGGTTTTAGTATAGACAGATTGGAGAATTAACTAGGTTAGGTAATACGGATGAGATGAAAGACAATAAAAACTGGCTTATTCCACCTCAAACAGCATAAAGCTAAATTCTTTGCCGTCTTTACGTTTGGTTTCTAACCAGTTGTCTGGAATGCAAGATAGGTCTGCATTGGCTTCGACTTCAACGTAGACCAAACAACCTGCTTTTACTTTCTCAGCAATAATTTCTACGGCAGGGCTTAGTAGCTCACGGCCAAAGGGTGGATCTAAGAAAATGACATCGAAGTGTTCAAGGTTAGGTTGCTGAGCCAGCCAAGCAATTGCATCGGTTTGATGAACATTGGCATTGCTGGCGTTAAGCGATTGTAATGATTCGCGGATGCAGCTTGCCGCTGTGGTATTAAATTCTAAAAAAGTCACTTCTTTTGCGCCACGACTCAAGGCTTCATATCCGAGAGCGCCGCTGCCTGCAAAAGCATCTAGAACAAATTTACCTTCGATATCCCATTGCAGCCAGTTAAAGACGGTTTCGCGGACTTTATCCATGGTTGGACGTAATCCAGGGGCATCGGCAAATTGAATGCGACGAGAACGCCAATCACCGCCAATAATTCTCAGCTGCTGTGCGCCTCTACGCATACTCGTTTTATTACTACTGCTTTTCTTTCTAGCCATGACTGCGCTGCCTAAATCTGTCGAGATGATGCCTGACACTGAACTAGATATTTTTCTAGCTGGTGGGTGTTTAAAGCATTAATGCCCCAGTACCCCTGTAACAGGTAGTTTTCTGGCAGGCGATAGTATGCGAGGTCGGCCAGCATGTCGAATTGAGTTGCAGGATTTTGCCAATTTAATTGCCACTGTTTTACAAAGGTTTGCTTCCAGTCTTCAAGAGAAGTCGGGTCTATGCTGCTCAGTTCTGGCCATTGTTGCATTTGCCAAGATTTCTTTGCCATATTGGGCTGGCTTGATTGGGGGTGTATTAATTGATCTTGCAACCAGAATTGTGCGCTAACAGGCTGCCAAGGGCAGTTGAAAATAGTTTTTGTTTTCATATTAGTTAAAGCGATCAGTTTTAAATCTTTAATAATCCGAGCGCTAGAAATCCTTGCGATGTTTGCACTCCAGGGACCTTGAAGAATAATGCTTCCGGCTTGTTCTTTAAGGGATTGAGGGAAAATCAATAGCTGCTGGCTTAGTCGCTTTAAACCTGCCTCAAAGTCTGCTCCCAAATTGATATCCCATTGCCAGTATCCTGGCTGCCAGCTAATGTGAGGATTATCGATGGCAGAGTTTGTTTCTGTACGACTGCCACGAACACGAACTAAGAAGTCAGTATCTAAACGGCTCTGCCAAATAACGTGAATACCTTCTTGGCTAATCCACGTTTGCTGGTTAAGCGCATCTAGTGGAGCAAGCTCAATATTAGGGTAAGGTTGGCTGTCGATCGACGTGTCAGAACCAGAAATAATCTCATCAATTTTGCGGTTTTCGTTAATGCTTGCCCAGCCAATCAGGATAATGCAGGTAAAAATGATCAAATTGAGGCTTGAACGGCTAAATCTCAGGTTCATTCTGCTTCCTTGTATTATTCACAACAGTCGATAGGTGTTAGGATAGACCGCAACTAAATCTTATTCGAGCGATAGATTCGAGAACCCGCGATGTTTGATATTTTTAAACGTAAGAAAAAACCAGCTGACGACCAACAGGAAGCGGCTGAAACAGAATTAAATGAAACTGAGCCTCAGCAGGATAGTACCGCCGTGGATGCTGAATCCGCTGTTGTTGAAGAGGTATTGATTGAAGAAGCGCAGGCTCCGGTTGCAGAAATGCCAAAAGCGGGTGTTCCTGCGAGTGACGATACGGTTTTCTTTCAAGAATCCTCTGAGCAAACAGAAGAGTCAGCCACAGAGAAGAAGAAAGGATTTTTTAGTCGCTTAGCTTCTGGTCTTAGTAAAACCCGCTCAGGTTTCAGTGATGGCGTTGCCAACCTCCTTCTAGGTAAGAAAGAGATTGATGACGACTTATTAGAAGATCTAGAAACTCAGTTAGTGATGGCGGATGTCGGTGTAGAAGCAACTCGTGAAATCATGGCGAAGTTGACCGAGCGAGTTGGCCGTAAAGAGCTAACAGATTCTGATGCGTTGTTTGAAGCCTTAATTAAAGAGCTGCAAGATGTATTAGCACCTTGTGAGCAACCGTTAGTAATCGATTCGGGCGACAAGCCTTATGTGATCCTAATGGTTGGTATCAACGGAGTGGGTAAAACCACCACTATTGGTAAGTTGGCGAAACAATTCCAAGCTAAAGGCAAATCTGTGATGCTGGCAGCAGGTGATACTTTCCGTGCGGCAGCGGTAGAGCAGCTGCAAGTTTGGGGTGAGCGTAATGATGTTCCTGTAGTTGCGCAGCATACTGGCGCAGACAGCGCATCCGTTCTATTTGATGCGTTAGAAGCAGCAACTGCTCGTGGTACTGACATTCTAATTGCTGATACGGCTGGTCGTTTACATACCAAAGACAACCTGATGGGCGAGCTTGAGAAAGTCGTTCGTGTGATGAAAAAAATTGATCCAGAAGCACCGCACGAAGTGATGTTGGTATTGGATGCGGGAACAGGCCAGAACGCACTGAACCAAGCTACTCAATTCCAAAAATCGGTTGGCGTTACAGGATTAACCTTAACCAAGCTTGATGGTACAGCAAAAGGTGGTGTTATCTTCGCCTTGGCTAAGCAGCTTGGCTTGCCAGTGCGCTTTATTGGTATTGGTGAAGGCATTAATGATTTGCGTCCGTTTGATGCGAATGATTTTACCCGTGCGTTGTTTAACAAAGAAAATTGATTATTAAACTTTTAAAATAATAAATTAATATCTACAGCTTTCGTGTATTGGAATTAGGTGTGTCGTTTAAGGAGCCCATATTTTGCCAATGGTTCGATTTGATCGTGTCAGCAAGCGTTACCCGTCGGGAAACGAAGCACTTAGCGGCGTTAGCTTTGAGCTGGCTCGTGGTGAAATGGCGTTTCTTACTGGCCATTCAGGTGCGGGAAAAAGTACCCTGCTGAAACTCATGATGCGTATGGAAGTGCCTACGCGCGGTGAAGTCGTTGTTGATGGCAGCAATCTATCACGTTTACGCGAAGGCCTAGTTCCTTATCACAGACGTAAAGTTGGCGTCGTATTCCAAAACCACCAATTGCTATTTGATCGCAGCGTTTTCGATAACGTCGCCTTACCGTTATTAATCGCGGGAACCTCCTTAAAGGAAACCGGCCGTCGTGTACGCGCTGCGCTTGATAAAGTCGGTTTGCTCGGCAAAGAGAAATTAAACCCTATTCAGCTTTCTGGTGGTGAACAGCAACGTATTGGTATTGCTCGAGCAGTGGTAAATAAACCTGCATTACTGATTGCTGATGAACCTACGGGTAACCTTGATCCAGAATTATCAGCTGAAATTATGAATTTGTTTTGCGAATTTCAGCAAGTTGGCGTAACTGTATTAATCGCAACGCACGACATTGCGCTCGTAGAAAGAATGAATAAACGCCGTTTAATCCTGCAAGACGGCCAAATGATTGCCGGTAATCATCCTGATAACGGGGCGGCCTATGTCTGAAAAACAAGTTAGCCAGCAAGGAGCCTCCGCTGCCAAATTAGGCGCCGGCGATAAATTTAGCGCTTACTTTCGTAATCACCAAATGGTCGCGGTCGAATCCTTAGCAAAACTGCTATCAACCCCTGCCTCAAGTTTATTAACTTGGTTAGTGATCGCCATTGCCTTAACACTGCCTGGCGCGCTCTATATGGCAGTGAATAATCTACAGCAGCTCAGCGGTCACTTTGAAGCTTCTGGCCAGATGACAGTATTCTTAACAACCGATATCCGTGAATCGGATACTACCAGCTTGCGATTGAAAGTGGGTTCACTTGATCAAGTGAATAAGGTTGTTTATGTATCGCCCGAACAAGCATTAGAAGAATTTACCCAATATGGCGGAATTTCAGAAGCACTAAGCTTCCTAGATGAAAACCCGTTACCAGCAGTTCTGCTGGTGGAGCCGCCATTGGGCATAGATAAAGACGAACTGAACGTACTTGTCGCACAAATCAAATCCTTTAAACACGTCGACAGCGTACAGGTAGACATGGCTTGGGTTGAGCGGTTGTTAGCACTACTGGCTTTAGCCCAGCGCTTAGTTGCAGTGGTTGGAGTATTATTAGCACTAGCGATCGTGCTGGTAGTAGGGAATACCATTCGTTTATCGATAGCGGCAAGAACGGAAGAAATTCGTGTAATTAAACTCGTTGGTGGAACGAATGCTTATGTTCGACGCCCTTTCTTGTATTCAGGCTTTTGGTACGGTGCCATTGGCGGCCTATTAGCTTGGTTGATGTTGGGCTTATGTTGGATTCTACTACAAGGGCCTGTTGCGGATATAGCAACATTATATGGGGCTGACTTTTATCTACAGCCTCTTCCTTTTGAACCGACTTGTTGGTTAATATTAAGCGCTTCATTATTGGGCTTAATTGGCTCATGGTGGTCGGTCCAGCGTCATTTGGTCGCGATTGAACCTTAATTAGCACTTTAGGGGCTAATGCAAAGAAAAGTAAAAGCACTGTTCCATAAATGAACTTAATCGCACCATGGCACTCTATTATAACGAGTGCTACACTCCTTGTGTCCTTTGTTAATTGAATAGGAAAAATTGATGAACACTGCCTTGCAATCTATTGATGCCTTAAGTCCTGGCGCTAACCTAGAAGCCTACTTGGCTAGGGTTAACTCTGTGCCTGTGCTAAGTATTGAAGAAGAGCGAGAATTAACCGGTCGCCTTCACTACGAAGAAGACTTAGAGGCTGCGCGTCGTTTAATTATGTCGCACCTACGCTTTGTTGCACACATCGCAAAAAGCTACTCCGGTTACGGTTTAAATCAAGGTGACTTAATCCAAGAAGGTAACGTAGGTTTGATGAAGGCGGTTAAGCGCTTTGACCCTACTGTTGGTGTACGTTTGGTATCCTTTGCAGTGCATTGGATTAAAGCCGAAATGCACGAATTCATCTTGCGCAACTGGCGTATTGTGAAAGTTGCGACCACTAAGGCGCAACGTAAAATGTTCTTTAACTTACGTAGCTCTAAAAAGAAGCTAGGTTGGTTATCTCAGTCTGAAGCGCATGATATTGCTGAAGCTTTAGGTGTAGAACAAAAAACCGTATTTGAAATGGAAGGTCGTTTGCAAGCACGTGATGCGGCTTTCGATGCAGGCGCTGATGATGACGATGAAACTGCGTATCAGGCTCCAGCACATTATTTAGAAGATAAACGCTTTGATCCAGCGATGGTTGTAGAAACCAATGCTAATGAACAGCAAGCAAGTTCTAGTCTGCACATTGCACTCGCTAATCTGGATGAACGTAGCCGTGATATTTTACAGCAGCGTTGGTTGACTGATGATAAAGCGACTCTGCATGAGTTAGCCGCGGAATACGATGTATCCGCAGAACGTATCCGCCAGCTAGAAAAGAATGCAATGAAGAAAGTTCGTGACGCCATGGAGGCAGAAGCAGCTTAACTTCGCATAGAGACAGTCTCAGCACCCTGGCATTGTCTAATTTGGTAGACTTGATTAGAAATAACCTATCTACCAGACACAAAAAAGCCGCTGTCATAAAATGATGAGCGGCTTTTTTGTGTCCGGCGCTTTTAGTTAAAAGCGCCGAGCTGGGAGTAACGCGACTATTTCTTAGCTTTAGTCGTTTTACCGCCACGCATTGAGTCGAAGAACTCGTTATTAGACTCGCTTTGACGTAGCTTATCTAATAAGAATTCAATTGCAGGCACATCTTCCATTTCTGCAAGTAGACGACGCAAGATCCATAGGCGCTGCAGATCAGATTCAGACATCAGCAAGTCTTCACGACGAGTACCAGAGCGACGTACGTTGATCGCTGGGTAAATGCGCTTCTCAGCCACTTTACGATCAAGGTGCAATTCTTGGTTACCTGTTCCTTTAAACTCTTCGTAGATCACTTCGTCCATTTTAGAACCAGTATCTACAAGAGCCGTAGCGATAATAGTTAAAGAACCGCCTTCTTCGATATTACGAGCAGCACCAAAGAAACGCTTTGGCTTTTCTAGTGCGTGAGCATCAACACCACCAGTTAGTACCTTACCAGAGGAAGGGATAACGGTGTTGTAAGCACGTGCTAGACGAGTAATGGAGTCTAAAAGAATCACAACGTCACGCTTATGCTCAACTAAGCGCTTGGCTTTTTCGATAACCATTTCGGCTACCTGAACGTGACGGGATGGTGGCTCATCGAAAGTAGAAGCAACCACTTCACCACGAACTGAGCGAGTCATTTCAGTTACTTCTTCAGGACGTTCATCGATTAGTAATACAATCAATTCACATTCTGGATTGTTGCGAGAAATTGCTTGGGCCATGCTTTGTAGCAACATGGTCTTACCGGCTTTAGGTGGGGCAACGATTAAACCACGCTGACCTTTACCGATAGGAGCAATTAGATCGATTACACGAGATGATAAATCATCAGCAGAGCCGTTACCGACTTCCAATACCAATGCTTCATCTGGGAACAATGGTGTTAGGTTCTCGAAAAGCGTCTTGTTTTTAACGTTCTCTGGCTTGTCGTTGTTGATCTCATTGACCTTCAACATAGCAAAGTAACGTTCACCTTCTTTTGGCGGACGAATCTTACCCGCAACCGTATCACCTTTACGCAAATTAAAGCGACGGATCTGACTTGGTGATACATAGATGTCATCTGGGCCAGCCAGATAGGAGGAAGTTGCGCTACGTAAGAAGCCGAAGCCGTCTTGTAGAATTTCTAAAATGCCATCGCCGTAGATGTCTTCGCCACTTTTGGCGTGTTTTTTCAAGACGGCGAAAATAATGTCTTGTTTACGAGAACGGCTTACGTGCTCGATGCCCATTTCCTTGGCGATTTCCAGTAGTTCTGGAACGGATTTTTGCTTTAATTCGGTAAGATTCATAGATAGGATAAGAAGTTTAATGCTTATTTAAAGAATAAAATATATACCTAAGAGGTAGGCACACATCAGGGGAATGTCCGTTAAGACTAAATATTGAACAACTTAAATATAGACGTTTTGCTATAAGCTGTCTAGGGGAAGACGGAGATAAAGCACGAATTGACATGCTTTATCTCTATTCACAGTGAGTTTAGCACTCACTGTTGTCTTATTTAGATGCTTTGTTCGATGAAAGCTACTAACTCAGACTTGCTTAAAGCGCCAACTTTAGTTGCTTCAGCATTTCCGCCTTTGAAGATCATTAGCGTTGGGATGCTACGGATACCAAACTTAGGTGCAGTTTCTTCGTTTTGGTCGATGTTTAATTTAGCAACAACGATCTTTCCAGCGAATTCTTCTGCGATCTCTTCAAGAACAGGAGCGATCATTTTACAAGGGCCACACCATTCTGCCCAGAAATCAACCAATACAGGTAGATCAGAACCTAGAACGTCAGCATCAAAAGAATCGTCAGAAACGGTTAGGATATTATCACTCATGGATTATCTCCGGAATTTGGTTATCAATAATTATAAAAGTGTGCATTGTACGGGGCCTTTTAAAGGACGCAAGTCAAAAAGTGCAGAACTAGCATAAAACAGCTATTCCGTAACATTGTCACAATCACGTATGATGAAAAGAATATTGTTACATAAGGCCTTCGGGTAAGAATTCAACTATGTCAGACGTTAATCCGCAGGTTAATGAACAAGAGTCCAATCGTATTGCTGCTATCGATCTAGGTTCGAACAGCTTTCATATGATTATCGCTAAACAACTGCAAGGAGAATTACGCACGGTCGAGAAGCGTGGCGAGAAGGTGCAGCTTGCGGCAGGTTTGAACGAGCGAAATTATTTAAGTGAAGAGTCCATGCAGCGAGGCTTGGAGTGCTTGAGAGGCTTTGCTAAGCACTTACAGGGCTTTAAGCCAGAAGCGGTCAGCGTAGTGGCGACTAACGCATTACGAGTTGCACGTAATCGTAATGAGTTTATTAGTCGCGCGGAAGAGATCTTAGGCTTTCAGATTGAATTGATCGCGGGTCGAGAAGAAGCGCGCTTAATTTACCTTGGGGTAAGTCATGCTTTGGCTGATGATGAAGGGAATCGCTTGGTTATTGATATTGGCGGAGGTAGTACTGAATTTATTATCGGTGAACGTTTTGAAACCAAGGTGCTTGAAAGCCTTTTTATGGGCTGTGTGTCTTATACGCGCCAGTTCTTTCCGGAAGGAAAAATCACAGAATTGAATTTCCATCGCGCAGTTGCTCGTGCTCGCCGTGAATTATTGGAAATTCAGCAAGCCTATAAGGGAATTGGTTGGAGTGAGGTAATTGGTTCTTCTGGGACTATTCGTGCGACTGAGCAAATCTTAATTGCGAAAGGTTGGAGTGAACAAGGTATTACTTTAGAAGGCTTAAATAAGCTTTGTGAGTGGTTGAGTTCTCATAAATCTATCGAAGAGATTGAACTTCCAAACTTTAAACCGTTACGTCAAAAGGTATTCATTGCTGGCGTTGCTATTTTGAAAGGTATTTTTGATACCTTCAAAATTAAGAAGATGGACTATTGCGATAGTGCTTTGAGAGAAGGTGCTCTATGGGACTTGATTGGTCGTTCTCAGCATGAAGATGTTCGTCAGCGAACGGTTAATTCGATGCAGGAAAGGTTTCATGTTAATAAAGCTCAAGCGGACCGTGTAAGAGCTTGTGCACTTCAAATGTTGAATCAAGTAGAGAAAGACTGGAAGCTGCCGAGCATGGCACGAAACTGGTTATTGTGGGCAGCTGAATTACATGAAATTGGCTTGAGTATTACTCACCACCAATTCCAGAAGCATGGTGCTTATCTTGTACAACACAGTGATATGGCTGGTTTTACTCGCCAAGGTCAAGAGCTTCTGGCGGTATTACTGAAAGGGCACCGTCGCAAATTCCCATTGGCGGGAATCGATGAATTAAGTATCACAGTACGACAGCAGGTGCGTTATTTGTGTATGTTACTGCGTCTTTCAGCGGTCCTTAATCACAGTCGAGGAGCAGTTAAGTTACCAGAAATAGAATGCCAAGGAAGAAGCTCTTCATTGACCCTTATTTTCCCTAAAGGCTGGTTTAAACAACACCCGCTGACTCATGATGATTTGATCGTTGAATCAGATTATCTGAATGCAGCAGGCTTAGAACTCATTGTGGCAGAAGAAGCTTAATTAAAAGATGAACTAGCAGGGCCTATTGAGCCGCTGCTAGGTTTTCTAATAATATCTGCTGTGCGCGAATAATTTCGAGTTCACCCGTTTCTTCATTCTTTTCAGGATGTGCCAAAATATAATTGCCGTCACTGTCTAAATCCCAAGCTTGGCTATTATCTGCAAGATAGCATTCAAACTCTTCTTTCATGCGAGCGCGAAGTTTATTACCTTCAATTGGGAAGCAGGCCTCAACACGATTCAGTAGATTACGTTCCATCCAATCAGCGCTAGCTGCGTAGAACTCATCATTGCCGTTATTGCAGAACGAATAAACACGAGTATGTTCCAAAAAGCGACCGACAATAGAGCGTACTCGAATGTTTTCTGATACGCCTGGGATTCCAGGGCGTAAGCAACACATGCCACTAATAATTAGATCAATTTGTACACCCGCTTGAGAAGCCTTATAGAGTTCACGAATGATTTTACTTTCGGTTAAACCGTTAGCTTTCACACGAATGTAAGCAGGCTTACCTTCTTCAGCGTTTACGCGTTCACGATCAATCAGTTCAAGTAATTTCTTATGTAAAGTAAATGGCGCATGGAAGAGCTTCTTAATACGCAGCGCTTTGCCCATTCCCGTAAGCTGTTGGAACACTTTATGTACGTCTTCGCCAATCGAGTCATCAGCAGTTAAGAAGCTATAATCGGTATAAACTCTAGCATTACCAGCATGGTAGTTGCCTGTACCCAAGTGAACGTAGCGGCTTAGCTTATTTTGTTCTTTGCGCACAATTAGCATCATTTTGGCGTGAGTTTTATAGCCAACAACACCATAAACAACGACTGCGCCAGCTTCCTGTAAGCGGTTTGCAAGATAAAGGTTTTCCTCTTCGTCAAAACGCGCTCGTAGTTCAATAACAACAGTTACTTCTTTACCGCTACGCGCAGCATCTACCAATGCATTAACGATTTCAGATTTTGCACCTGTACGGTACAAAGTTTGTTTTATCGCCAATACCGACGGGTCTTTAGCGGCTTCACGCAGCATGTCGACAACCGGTGTAAATGACTCGAACGGATGCATTAACAGGGTATCTTTTTCGCGAATTGCTTCGAAGATACTCTTTTTAAAGCTCAGGTGTTTTGGTAGACCTGGTGTAAAAGGAGGGTAGCGTAGGTCTGGGCGATTGATTTGACCAACGACTTCCATCATTCGTCCAAGATTTACCGGACCGTTTACCTGATAAAGATCACTTTCTGTGAGAGCGAATTTGGTAAGAAGAAATTGAACAAGCTCAGTAGGGCAATTATCGGCGACCTCTAGACGCATTTCCTCACCAAAATTACGCGAATGCAGTTCGTCTTCAAGTGCGCTAGCAAGGTCAACGGTATCATCGTGATCGATTTCTAAATCGGCATTTCGAGTTACACGAAACTGGTAGCAGCCTTTAATCGTCATGCCTGGAAATAGTTCGTCGGCAAATTGATGAATAATGGAGGAAAGGAATACAAAGTTGTCACCGTCTTCACACAGCTCATCTGGCAGGCGAATGATTCGTGGCAGTGAGCGTGGCGCAGGAATAAGAGCCAAACCTGTTTCGCGGCCGAAGGCATCTTTGCCCTCTAAGCTGACAATAAAGTTAAGACTTTTGTTTACCAGTCGAGGGAATGGATGCGAAGGGTCGAGTCCAATTGGACTACAAATTGGTAAGATTTCATTATCAAAAAAATCTTTGACCCAAGCTTGTTGCCCTTCGGTCCAGGTTGCACGACGAAGAAAACGGATGTTTTCTTCGGCCAGGGCAGGAAACATAACATCGTTAAGGATGTCGTATTGGCGCTCTAGTGTGTTGGTGCAGATTTCGTGAATTTGTTTCAGTACTTGTTCTGCGTGTATGCCATCAGCACCGGCTGTTTCACGACCAAATGCGAGTTGCTGTTTTAACCCAGCAACGCGCACTTCAAAGAATTCGTCGAGATTGCTGCTGAAGATACAAAGGAAAAATAAACGTTCTAACAGTGGGTGAGTCTCATCCAGTGCTTGTTCTAATACGCGAATATTAAATTGCAAATGGCTCAATTCCCGGTTGATATAATATTCCGGATTTTGGAGATCGATCACTGGTTCGTCAGTCGCTGACATTATCATTCCTTACTTTTGTATTTTATAAATTATTTATTCAACTCTTCCGCAAACTGCTTGGCGTAATAAGTTAAAATAGCATTAGCGCCTGCGCGCTTTATGCAAGTTAATGATTCGTGCATCACAGCAATATCATCTAGCCAGCCATTTTGAGCAGCTGCTTTGTGCATGGCATATTCGCCACTTACTTGATAAACAAATGTAGGCACTCCGAATTCTTGTTTAATGCGGTGAACAATATCCAAATAGGGCATTCCTGGCTTAATCATTACCATGTCAGCACCTTCAGCTAAATCCATTGCAACTTCGTGCAAGGCCTCATCCGTATTAGCAGGATCCATCTGGTAATTTTTCTTGTCTGCCTTACCAAGGTTAGCTGCTGAGCCTACGGCGTCGCGGAAAGGGCCGTAGTAAGCAGAAGCATATTTGGCTGAGTAAGCCAAAATGCGGGTATTCACATGACCATCGTTCTCTAAAATGCCGCGGATTTCACCGATACGTCCATCCATCATGTCGCTTGGAGCCACAACATCGGCACCAGCTTCTGCATGAGACAGTGCTTGGCGAACTAAAGTGTCAACGGTGCGATCATTTAAAACATAGCCACTAGCATCTAAAATGCCGTCTTGGCCATGAATTGTAAAAGGATCCAAAGCTACGTCAGTAATAACACCTAATAGTGGGCAAGCGTCCTTAATTGCACGAACAGCACGCTGAGCTAAACCATCTGGGTTGTATGCTTCTTCTGCAAATTCGGTTTTAGCACTCGCAGGAGTAACAGGAAACAAGGCTACAGCCGGAATGCCTAACTTAACTAAATGTTTGCACTCCTCGACTAAAAGATCGATAGATAAGCGTTCAATGCCCGGCATGGAAGGAATCGCTTCACGCTCACCTTTACCTTCTAAAACAAACATAGGGTAAATTAAATCGTCTGTTGTTAGTGTTGTTTCACGCATTAAACGTCTAGAGAAATCATCCTTACGGTTACGGCGAAGACGAGTTTCTGGATAAAAGCGCTGTGCATCATTAAAAGCCAAGGGTATTCTCCAAATAGATAACTATCTTGTAGTCATCTATAGATAATAAAAATAAGACAAAGATATGAACACTATTCTAGCTGACTAAGCTCATCAAATCGCTGATATATGACAGATTTTATTGTAAAAATTGGCACAGATTTGATTCACTCAAAACAAAAGTGAACGTAATACTCATTTGTCTTACTAATGGCTAAGTTACTAATTAATCATCATTGGTCGTATTACCGAAGCGAGTATAAGGATAAAACATGAAGAAATTATTACTGCTGGGCCTAATAATTGGTTTGGTGTCAATTTTTTATCTATCAGGCGATCAGTGGCTGCTACCAGAAACCTATCAAGCACTGTATCAAAACCATCCGCTAGAAAGCGCTGGCTTATTTTTCACAATTTATGTCTTGGTGACTGCTCTCTCTATTCCAGGTGCGGCGCTTATGACCTTAATTGCTGGTGCAGTATTTGGTTTAAGCCAAGGGCTGTTGATTGTCTCCTTCGCGAGTTCGCTTGGAGCAACTCTGGCTTTTATTATGTCTCGATTATTGTTGCGAGATTGGGTGCAAGATAAATTTTCTAATCACCTAAAAACCATTAATGCAGGCATTGAAAAAGACGGCCCGTTTTATTTATTTACTTTACGTTTGATTCCCGTTGTACCTTTTTTCGCCATTAACTTATTAATGGGGTTAATGCCGATTTCAGCTTGGCGTTTCTATTGGGTGAGCCAAGTGGGCATGCTCGCAGGAACGGCTGTTTATGTGAATGCCGGGGCTGAATTAGGAGAGTTAATTGTTAGTGGCGAAGGCTTCTCTTTAGCGGGCGTTATGACTCCAGGTTTGCTAGGTGCTTTGGCTCTATTAGCTATTTTCCCTTGGGTGGCTCGAGCTGTTATGAGCAAAATCCAAGCAAAAAGATCCTTGCTGAAGCGCAGTAATGGCCGAGCAAAGCCAAAGAATTTCGACGATAACCTTATTGTAATCGGTGGCGGTGCAGCAGGTTTGGTGAGTTCTATTATCGGATCAGCAGTAAAGGCTAAAGTGACATTGATTGAAAAGCACAAAATGGGTGGTGATTGTCTGAATACTGGCTGTGTGCCAAGTAAAGCAATCATTCACGCGGCCAAAATCGTCCATGAAAATAAAAAAGGGCACCAGCAGGGCCTGTTATTTGGAGAGCCGGCTAGCATAGACTTTAAACAGGTGATGGCTCATGTGCATGATTCGATTAAAGCCATTGAACCGCATGATTCTATCGAGCGATACGAAGATATGGGGGTTTCATGCGCGACAGGACAGGCCAAGATTATTTCACCTTGGGAGGTTGAGATTCAGCATGCGGACGGACGCTCTGAAGTGCGTAGTGCGGCCAATATTATTATTGCTACGGGTGGGCGGCCTCGTATTCCTAAGATTCCGGGTTTAGATCAGGTTGCTTATTACACGTCTGATACTCTTTGGCAGATTACTGAATTGCCAAAGCGCTTATTGGTATTAGGCGCAGGGCCGATTGGTTGTGAGCTCGGGCAAGCCTTTGCGCGTTTAGGTTCACAAGTGAGTATTGTGGATAAGGGTCAATCCTTGATGCCGCGGGAAGATGAAGATGTATCTAAATTGATTGCAGATACGCTGGTGGGGGAAGGGATAAATCATATTTCTGGGTGTGCAATTAGCCAGCTAGAAAGAGTGAATGATCATTATTTGGCTAAGCTGGATAACGGTGAAGAGATTGAGTTTGATGCTCTGTTATTAGCGATTGGCCGTGAAGGAAATACCGAGAGTTTAGGGTTAGAGAATATAGGTCTGAAAACTGATAAAAATGGATTCTTAGATGTTGACGAATACCTTCAAAGTGATTGCCCAACAGTTTACGCTTGCGGTGATGTAATTGGTGGTTATCAGTTTACTCACGTATCAGCGCATGAGGCTTGGTTTGCATCTGTGAACAGCTTGTTTGGTCGCTTTAAACGATTCAAAGCGGATTATAGAGTGATTCCTTGGGCAACCTTTACCAGTCCTGAAGTTGCACGGGTGGGCATCAGTGAAAAAGAAGCCAAGGAACAGAATATAGCGTATGAAAGCACTCAATATGAGTTGAATGATTTAGACCGAGCCATTGTTGATAATGCTGCTTCTGGTTTTGTTCGTGTGTTAACAGTGCCGGGTAAAGATAAAGTTTTAGGCGCTACGATTGTGGGTGCTAGAGCAGATGACCTTATTAGTATTTTTGTCATTTGCATGAAACATAACTTGGGTCTTAGCAAGGTATTGGGTACTATCCATGCTTATCCAACCTATATGGAGGCTAATAAATTTGTCTCTGGGCAGTGGAAACGCAAGCAAGTTTCAGCCAGATTATTAGCAGTGTTGGATTGGTATAATCGCAAACAGCGATAACGACATAATAAAAATAAAAGCGGCGATAGCTGCAACCCGTTGGGGAAATACTGATGAATATAGATAAGCATTCGAGCGATCAGGTGATCGACGACGCGAATATTGTAGAAACGGAAGGCATGAGCCGTACGGAATATAATATTGCGATTAATTTTCTTGAGCAAATCCCTTTTAATAAAGTTTTAGGTTTGCGCCCAACAAAACTTAGTCAGGATTATTGTGAATTTAAAATGCAAATGAAGGATGACCTGATTGGTAATTTCTTGCAGGGCATTCTTCATGGCGGTGCGATTTCAACAGCGCTTGATGTAACGGGCGGCGCAATGGCAATGATTGCCGCTTGGCAGAGACTAAAAGAGCACAAGGTTCCAACATCAGAACGACCCAAAACTTTGTCAAAATTAGGCACGATTGATATGCGTGTTGATTTCTTACAGCCAGGCAAAGGTAAGGAGTTCACCATCAGTTCTACATTGCT
>Ga0115572_10001831_pt1 | contig 17170 bp, 16 predicted proteins | sample COGITO_mtgs_1206_FD_88681 | JGI IMG/M metagenome (GOLD analysis project Ga0115572, IMG submission 88681) | Pelagic marine microbial communities from North Sea - COGITO_mtgs_120607 | ecosystem: Environmental > Aquatic > Marine > Epipelagic | place: Germany:Helgoland, sampling site Kabeltonne... | reverse complement strand
TTTCAAAATCCATTTACACTAGTAAATACAAAAATGATTTATGAAGTTAAAGACTTTAGTATTGGTGTTTGGGGAAGAAATATCTTCAATACAAAATACAATCAAGAATGGTGGCCGTTTGGGGTGTTTGATGGTGACCCAACTGGAGGGCCTATTGGAGACATCAGAACACCAAGTCAACCAGTATCTTATGGTATTGATTTGACTTATAAATTTTAAATTTAGTATTTAAAATAGTGATTTGATTTATATCTTATATGAATCAAATTATCTTCAGAGTTAATTATTTAATATTAGCCGTTATAATTATTCTTTTAGCGGCTTTTTAATCTAGAAACATAAAACATATACTATGAGAGTTGCCACAGATATTGGTGGAACTTTTACAGATCTTGTGTGCCTTGAGTTTGATAAAAATACAGGGAAACCCATAGGTGTAAAAGTAGCCAAATCAGATACTACGCCCACTAATTTTGAGCAAGGAATCTTAAATACCATTAAAAAAGGAGCTATTGATTTGCAAAAAGTAGTTTTTTTTGCACACGGAACAACCGTTGTGATTAATGCCTTAACAGAACATAAAGGCGCGAAAACAGCTTTAATAACCACCAAGGGATTTAGAGATGTTTTAGAGATCGCAAGGTGTAATAGACCAGATCTTTTTAATTTTAATTTTGTGAAACAACCTCCTTTTGTACCGAGACATTTACGTTTTGAAGTAGAGGAAAGAATGAGTTATAAAGGGCATGTTTTAAGGGAATTAGATATGAAATCATTAGAACAAATCTTAAAAAAATGTAAAAAAGAGAAAGTAGAAGCAATTGCTATTTGCTTATTACATGCTTATAAAAATCCAATGCATGAAATTCAACTAAAAAAGAGATTGACAGAGTTAAATATTTCGATAGAAATAATTGCCTCTCATGAAGTAACAAGAGAATGGAGAGAATATGAACGAACAAGTTCTACAGTTTTATCAGGATATGTTTTGCCTATTGCAAAAAAATATTTAAATAATTTAGAGAATAACCTCAAAGAAAAGGGCCTTAGAAATACTCCCTATATCATGCAATCAAATGGAGGTATTACAACGATTAATGATGTAAAATCCAATCCTATAACCATGGTAGAATCCGGACCCGCTAGTGGTGTATTCGGAGCAATTGCATTGGGGAAGGTAATTGGTAAAAACGATTTAATTGTTTTAGATATTGGAGGTACCACCGCAAAATGTGCATTGGTAGAAAATGGTCAAATAAAAATAACTACCAATTATAAAATTGAACATTCTAGAACACAGGCAGGTTATCCTATTCAAACTCCAGTGATAGATATTGTAGAGATCGGTAACGGAGGAGGAAGTATTGCTTGGGTAGATCAAGGAGGCAAAATGCATGTAGGGCCAAAAAGTGCAGGTGCAATGCCAGGACCTGCTGCCTATGGAAGAGGGGGTAAAAACCTTACCACAACAGATGCAAATATCCTTACCGGTAGAATTCATCCAGATTACTTTTTAGGGGGTGAATTACAGCCAGATTATGAAAGTATTGAAAAAGCTGCAAGACCACTTTGCAAAGTATTGAAAGGAGACAGAATAGACGTTGCTAAGGGAATTATAAGAATTGCAAATGCAAATATGATCAATGCTTTAAAATTAATTTCTGTCAATAAAGGCTACGATCCAAGAGATTTCACCATGGTCGTTATTGGTGGTGGAGGTGCCATGCATGGTGCTGATTTAGCAAGAGAATTACAAGTATCAGAACTGATAGTTCCACCACATGCCGGTGTATTCTCAGCATTTGGCATGCTGATGTCAGACATCAGAAGAGACTATATCAGAACAAATGTATGTACGCTTAGAGAAAATCAAAAAAATACAATTGTTGCTACTTTTAACGAAATAAAAGAAGAAGCAATCTCAAATTTTAAAGCCGATGATACTTCTTTCGAAAAAGTAAAATTCACTTATTATGCAGATTTACGTTATGCTGGTCAAGAGCATTATGTAAAAGTTTTACTAGATCATTTCTCCAAAGAAACATCGTTGGATGAGATCATCGAACACTTTCATCAAGAGCATAAAAAACAATACTCATTTGCATTAGATGCAGTGGTAGAATTGGTGAATTTTCATTTAGTTGCAGAAGTGCCTGTTGATAAACCAGATTTCCCTAAGATGTCTGTTACAAACAGAAGAATAGAAGATGCTGGTTTTGATCTAAGAACAGTAGATTTTGACGATTTAGGCGTGCTTGCAACTCCTTTTTATCACAGAGATTTACTGGAACCTAACATGACTTTTAAAGGGCCTGCTATTATTGCTGAAAAAGCCACTACAACAGTAGTTACACCCTTACATACAGTGAATATAGATCAATACGGTAATTTAATTTTAACGATAGAGAACTAATTATTTAAGTATGGAAAAATTTACATTAGAAATAATTCAAGATGCATTGGTTGCGGCAGGTGATGAAATGTTTAAAACTTTAGAACGAACTAGTATGAGCCCCATCATCTATGAATCATTAGATTATGCTGTGGGAATTACAGATTCTAAAGGAGAATTATTGGCACAAGGAAATGGAGTTACTGCTTTTTTAGCAGCTTTAGACTCAGTAGTTAAAGCTACTTTAGAAAAGTTTGACAAAAACAATCCATTAAAAGAAGGAGATATCATTATTGCGAATACACCTTATGCCGGTGGGGGAACTCATTTGTCTGATGTTTCTGTGATTTATCCTGTTTTTTACAAAAATGAAGTGGTTGCTTTTACAGTAAACAAAGCACATTGGACAGAATTAGGAGGTACGTTTCCAGGTTCTGTATCTACAGTTGCTACAGAAATTTATCAAGAAGGACTCCATTTTCCTTTTATCAAAGTGAAATCAGAAGGGATCTTAAACGATTCAATTATAGATATTATTAAAGGCAATGTTCGCTTGCCAGAGAGCACTTTAGGTGATTTATTTGCGGGAATTGCAGCTGCAGAAGTGGGTGCAAAACGTGTCATTTCTATCATAGAAAAATATGGATTAGCTACCTATAAAAAAGCTAAAAATGATTTTCTTGATTATGGGGAGCGCATGTGTATTGAAGCCCTAAAAGAAATTCCAAATGGGGTGTATAAAGGTGAAACAACCATAGAAGATAATGGTTTTGGTGAAGGACCTTTTCCTATTAAGGCTAAGATAACGGTTACAGACAGCGAATTTATTGCAGATTTTAACGGATCTCATCCTCAGGTAAAAGGTGCAACTAACCTGTCGTTTAGTGGTTTAGTCACCGGTTGTAGAAGTTTGTTTAAGGCCATTACAACGCCACAAATGGATGCTAACGGTGGTTCTTTTAGACCGATGAAAGTACTCTGTGAACCTGGAACAATTGTGAGTGCTGAAGCGCCCTCGGCAGTTTCTGTATACTATGAAGTTTTGGTTACTTCGATTGATTTAATTTGGAAAATTTTGGCACCTTTAATACCTAATAAATTGCCTGCAGGACATATGCGTTCTATTTGTGCAACATTCATTTCAGGAATTCACCCAGAGACAAACCAATTTTATATCCAAGCAGAACCACTTGCAGGTGGTTGGGGAGCCTCTGCAAACCACGACGGTAACAGAGGGCAGTTGTCTTGTGGAAGTGGTGAATCTTACAACATCCCTATCGAAATAAGAGAAATGCGCTATGGAATTCAGGTAGAGCAATATGCTTTTCATAACGAAGGGGGAGGGTATGGAGAATTTCAAGGAGGAAATGGACAGTATTTAGATTATAAAATTGTGTCTGACGGCGCGCACGTTACAGCTGCTTTCCTAGGAGAAAAAACAAAAACATGGGGAATGAATGGCGGACATGATGGATCTTACAATTACTTCATGATTATAAAAAAAGAGGGAACAAGACAAAGACACAGTTTGGGAACAAATATCTATTTAGAAAAAGGAGATATTGTTAGATGTGTAACAGCTACTGGGGGCGGTTATGGCAATCCTAAAAATCGTTCAAAAGAAGAAGTTTTATTAGATGTTAAGAACGAATATATCACCCAAAAAGAAGCAAAAGAATTTTATCAAATATAAGATGAACGATGGCTTAAAAATAATGTACTTAAATCCTATTGGTTTTGATACCTATGACTCTTTTTTTGCAGAAATGATTGAGAAAAATAAGTTTTCAAATACAGAAGCGCATGTAACATCTTTGAATTCAAAAGTTGGTCAAATGGATAATCTAGAATATCGAACCTATAATGCCTTAATTGCTTCCGATTTAATTAAAGCAACAAGACAGGCAGCAAAAGAAGGTTTTGATGCTTTAATAATAGGCTGTTTTTATGACCCTTTTGTATTAGATGCTCGGGAAATTTCTGGAGATATGGTTGTGGTTGGACCTTGTCAATCCTCCATTGAAATTGCATTAAAACTATCAAATAAATTTTCTGTTATTATTGGACAAAAAAAATGGGAACATGAAATGCATTCAACAATAATAGAATATGGGTATGGTGACTATTTAGCTTCGTTTAGAAACGTTTGTATGACCGTTCCTGAATTTCAAGAAAATCATCAATTAACAGAAAAAAAAATGATAGAAGCTACTCGTTTGGCTATTAAAGAAGATGGAGCTGAGTCAATAATATTAGGATGCACTTTAGAGTTTGGTTTTTTTGAAAAAATTCAAAAAACATTCAATATTCCTGTCATTGACCCTTCAATTGCCGCTTTAAAGCAAGCAGAACAAGCTGCTCGCTTAAAAAATAAATTTGGATGGAAACCATCAAGACAATACAGTACACAAGCTCCGCCTGAATCTGATATAAAACGGTTTGGATTGTTTTCTGAAGAATATCAATTCGGTAATAGAATCATAGTAAACTAATGGAACTAAAGAAGATTACATACCCATTACAAAACGAATATTACAACAAGTCTATTTTTCATATTAAAAATGAAAAATTAGAAATTCAATTTGGTACCGTATTTTTAAAAAAGGGAACTCGAATTCCTGAAAATGGATTCACAAAGCATGACAGTCATGAAATTTCAATTATTCAAAAAGGAAAAATTGAAATGCTTCATGAAGACGGTTCTTTAAAAAGGTATATACAAGGAGGTGATGTGATTTATATTAAAGCTCTTGAGGCTCAAGCAGGAAATGTTATAGAGGATACGTCTATCATTTACACATTAATTAAATAGCATACATATGGAAAATAATCAAAATACGACAAAATGGTACAGTCTTGCAGGGATATGGTTTGGAGGTATTGTAAGTGTACCTGCATTACTTGTAGGAAGTACATTAATAGCTTCGTTACGTTTTAATCATTCTATTTGGGCAGGTTTAATAGGATTTAGTTTTGTCGTACTATTTATGTCATTATTAAGTATCGCTGCAGTAGAAAAAAGAAAGGCAACAGTGTCATTAGCATCAAGTAGTTTTGGTGTAAATGGTGCAAAATTAATTGTCGGATTAATCATTGGCTTATCAACTATAGGTTGGTTTGGTATACAAAGTAATATAGCGGGCGCTTCATTTTCAAAAATACTAGTTGAAATGAATGGCCCCGAAATCCCTGTATGGTTGTCTTCCGTTTTTTGGGGAGGCATTATGGTACTTACTGCAGTTTTCGGATTTAAATATTTAAAATGGCTTAATTACATAGCTGTTCCAGCAATAATTGTATTGCTTATTTATGGATTGGTTATCACATTTCAAACACATAATATTCAAGAAATAATAAACTTTACTCCTAAAGAAAAAATGCCCTTGTTACAGGCTATTGGTTTTACAATCGGTTTTATATCAGTAGGTGGGGTAATTTCTCCAGATTACAATCGGTTTGCAGCCACAAAAAAGGATGCAATCCTTGGCTCAATTTTTGGAATTATACCTTCTGCTCTGTGTCTTCTTGCAATCGGAGCCATTTTAGCGATTACACAAGGTACTTACGATATCGTTGAAATATTCTCAACACTTGGGTTTCCCTTTTTCGCAATGTCAATCCTTATCCTTGCAACGTGGACATCCAATGTTATGAATATTTATTCCTCAGGTTTGGCTTTTAATAATCTTTTAAACCGAGGAGATAAAAATCGTTCAAAAACAACACTAATAGTAGGTTTATTTGGAATCTTATTAGCTGCTTTGGGTGTATTATCACATTTTATGAGTTTTATTTCGCTTCTAACAATTACAATTACACCAATTGCAGGCGTAATGATTTCAGATTATTATATTTCTAAAACATACAAAGAAGATGCTCAAAAATTTAATTGGAAAGGAATTTTTTCATGGATTTCAGGCGTTATATTAATGATAAGTATGACTTCTCAAATAAAAAACATCATAGGAATTATCAGTGCTGCTATCGCATACTATATTCTTCAAAAAATCAATAAAGACCTATGAAAAAAATTAAAGGAGAGGTCGAATCTCTTTCAATTACCAGTACTTTCCCTGTAAACCTTACCTGATCAAGAAATAAAAATAGCAGAATGGGACTAAAATGTATTAAAGATATCAACATTAGGTATTTAAATTAGTATAGTAATTTAGGATTATTAGAAAGAAAAATAATCTGTAATTCTTATTTTATTTTAGAATCAAATATTTTTAATTTACAAGCTATTATTTGGCATTTTTACAAGAATATAATTTAAAAAAAATAAAAATGAATACAATAATATATTGTAAGTCAGAAAAATAGAGTCATATTTGTAGAATTAATTTAATTTTTTAATACCACTATTATGAATAAAGGGACAGTAAAATTTTTCAATAATTCCAAAGGATTTGGATTTATCACTGAAGAAGGAGTAGAGAAAGATCATTTTGTACACATTTCTGGTTTAATTGACGAAATCAATGAAGGCGACAATGTTGAATTTGATTTACAAGAAGGAAAAAAAGGATTAAATGCAGTTAACGTTAAAGTTATCTAAAAACATACTTTTAGTTTTACAAAAGCCCATCATTTATTGATGGGCTTTTTTTGTGACTATTAATTTTCATTATTTTTTTATGCAAAACAAGTTTCACATTTCCCTTGTATTAATAATTGAGAAACCTCTATTTTTCTGTTAGGTATTTTTGGAAGCGAAACACTAACAGCTAAACAATCTACTTTTCCACAATCTAAACATTGAAAATGAGGGTGAAGATCACGATGTTTATTTGAAGAGCAATCATTACATTTTGCATACCATTTCAATCCATTTTTTCCAAGAAATGAATGCAAAACACCATCATCTTCAAGCTTATCAAGTACACGATAGATAGTTGTTTTATTAAACTTAGAATCCAGACTTTGAATTAATTTTTTTGCAGAAATAGCAGATGAGCTCTTGTTAAACTCATTAAGTAATGCTTCTACCGACTTTGTTTTTCTGATAACTCCCATACATCAAATATAATGCAATCGAGTTGCAATAACAAATAAAACAGTTATATTTGCAACTTAGTTGCATTAAAATTTAAAAATGAAATCACTAACGTTAATTATACAAAACAAATCGGATAATATTGGGGCACTTGCAAGTACATTATGTATGATACACTGTTTTGTTACACCATTTTTTCTTATAATACAAAATGACTCTATAAAACACAGTGAAGCAATGCCTTTTTGGTGGAAATGGATTGATCTTTTCTTCATATGCATCTCTTTATTAGCAGTATATCATTCTGCAAATAAAACATCAAATACTTTGGTAAAAAATACCTTATGGATCAGCTGGATAGCGCTTTTTTTAACAATAATAAATGAGAAAACAGCGCTCATTCATTTGCCTGAGATCATCACTTACATTGTAGCTTCTCTATTGATACTAATTCATCTATACAATCACAAATATTGTCAATGCAACAAAACCAAACCATCTACAAATGAAAGATAAAGAGCAAATTGAAATAATGGGTAATGATCATATATCAACCAATATAGAGACTCCAATGCACTCGAATGCTTTTGATAAATCTGATGATGAAAAAATAAAAAATATATCCCATTATTTTGAAAAGATCATGGAAGAAATCGGTTTGGATTTAACTGATGATAGCTTATCAGGCACCCCTTATCGCGTTGCAAAAATGTATGTAAAGGAGCTCTTTTACGGATTGAATCCAGTGAATAAACCAACACTTTCTACATTTGATAATAAGTATGGTTATAAAAAAATGTTGGTGGAACAAAATATCACTATTGATTCTGCATGTGAGCATCATTTTCTCCCTATAATCGGCCATGCTGATGTAGCATACATTCCAAAAGATAAGGTAATTGGTTTGTCAAAAATTAATCGCTTAGTAGATTATTACGCTCGTCGTCCTCAGGTTCAAGAGCGATTGGTACTTCAAATATTGAATGATTTACAACGTGTTTTGGGCACAGAAGATGTCATAGTTTCAGTAACTGCAAAACACCTTTGTGTTTCCTCAAGAGGAATAAAAGACCAAAGCAGCTATACTACAACTATAGAATACGGAGGATGTTTTTCTGAAACTGCCATACGAAATGATTTTTTTAAAATTATAAAAAAATAGAACAACTAGAATTACAACTGACTAATTTACCAAATGAATCCATTAAAATTAGGGAGTAAAATTTGTCGTAAAAGATCAAGAAACCTTTCACTAATAGACATTCCAATTTAATTTGCTTAGAGAAGTTTAATTTATATTAAAAATATTGTGATTATTTTAATTCATAAAAAACTTTGAAATACAATCGAAGAAAATTTATTTCGTTTTTAGGAAAAGCCGGTCTAGGCGCTGTTATTATGCCTCAATTTTTAATACATTGTGGAAATACAACGACACCCACAAAAGGGTTTACTACAATTACCAAAGAAAGGCTTGAAAAACTAAAAAGACTTGTTTTAGAAGGATTACTTCCTTCTGAAAAAGACGATTTATTAGTAGCCAATGGATTGGATTATCATACGATTATAAAATGGGGTGATAAAATTAGTGATACAGATACCTTTGGGTTTAATAATGATTTTACCTGTTTTATTCCCTTTGATGATACCAATCCGAAAGATGGTTTATTATGGGTAAATCACGAATATGTTAATCCACTTTTTGTTTCTGATTTTAATCCTAATAAACATGCAGTACCTTCCAAACATCGAACGATAGAACAAATTGACAAAGAAATGTACAATGTGGGTGGAAGTATTGTTAGAATTAGAGAAGAAAACGGAATTTGGAAAATTGTAAAAAACGATCCATACAACAGGCGTATTACAGCTCAAACTCCAATGAAACTAAACTGGGATACACCTATTAAAGGAAAAACTACGGTAATAGGAACTCATAGTAATTGTTCTGGTGGTATTACACCTTGGAAAACATTTCTTACCTGCGAAGAAAACTATGATAATTTTTTCGGAGAAACTGAATATGATCAAAATAATATAGCAAGTCACAGACCGAGCACGGAGGGTTGGGAAAATTTCTACAAGTATCCACCAGAACATTATGGGTGGGTAGTAGAGGTAAATCCAACAGACGGAACAGCTCAAAAACACATTGCGCTAGGAAGATTTGCTCACGAATGTTGCACTGTATATGAATTAGCAGATAGGCGCGTGGTTGCGTATTCAGGAGACGATAAAAACAATGAACACCTGTATAAATTTATTTCATCTAAACCTTCGTCATTAAAGGAGGGAACCTTATATGTAGCTGATACTATCCAAGGGAAATGGATGGCTTTAGATTGGGAAAATCAACCCATTTTACAGAGTAAATTTAAAGATCAAACCGAGGTACTAATTAGAGCAAGAGAAGCTTCAAAATTATTAGGTGCAACAGCATTAAACCGCCCTGAAGATATTGAGATTGATCCCATTACAGGAAATATATTTGTTTCATTAACAAATAATAAAAGTAAAAATGATTTTCACGGTTCTATTTTAAAAATAGAAGAAACAAATGGAGCTTTTGATGCACTGACTTTTAAAGCTTCAACTTATATTGCTGGTGGAGAAAAAAACGGATTTTCTTGTCCGGATAATTTAGCCTTTGACTTATCAGGAAACCTATGGATAACCTCAGATATCTCTGGAAGTGATATGAATAGAGAAGGTAATCCTTATCTTCCATTTAAAAACAATAGCCTATTTGTGATCCCTAGATATGGAGAAGATTCAGGAAAAGTAATTCGAGTCGCTTCAGCTCCCAAAGATGCTGAACTCACTGGACCTTGGTTCTCTCCGGACGGAAAAACATTGTTTTTGAGTGTACAGCATCCCGGAGAGCAAACACAAGACAAAAATAATCCTACAAGTACATGGCCTTTTGACAATGAGGGTATCCCCAAACCTGCGGTTGTTGCAATTACTGGAGATTTAATCGAAAAAATGAACAAACTAAATCAAATTGAAGCATAATTTTAACCTGTTAAAATAAAATGAAAAAACTACCTGTAACTGTATTGAGTGGCTTTTTAGGAGCTGGAAAAACTACATTATTAAATCATATTTTACATAATAAAGAAGGCTTAAAAGTAGCTGTAATTGTAAATGATATGAGCGAAGTAAATATTGATGCTCAATTTATTGAAAATGAAAATACGCTCTCAAGAACCGAGGAGAAATTGGTAGAAATGTCTAATGGTTGTATTTGTTGTACCCTTCGTGAAGATTTGATGATAGAGGTAGAAAAGTTGGCTTCTCAAAATAAATTTGATTATTTGTTAATTGAAAGTACAGGAATCAGTGAGCCAATTCCTGTGGCACAGACTTTTACTTTTGAAAGTGAAGATGGCAAGATAGATTTGAGTCGATTTAGTTATGTAGATACGATGGTAACTGTTGTTGACGCCTTTAACTTCTTAAAAGATTTCTCTAGTTCCGATTATTTAACAACTAGGGAACTTACCAATATAGAAGGCGATAATAGAACCATAGTAAATTTATTAACAGATCAGATTGAATTTGCCAATGTAATCATCATCAATAAAATAGATTTAGTTTCTGAAGATCAATTGGAAGAACTTCGCGCTATTATTCATAAGCTAAACCCTGAAGCAAGTATTATTATAACAGAAAAATCTAAGGTTGTTTTAGAAAGTGTTTTAAACACTGGTTTGTTTGATTATGAAAAAGCCGAAGCTTCAGCTGGATGGCTCAAAGAATTAGAAAATGAACATGTACCTGAAACCGAAGAATATGGAATAGGTTCCTTTGTTTTTAGAAGCAAAAAACCATTTCATCCAGAACGTTTTTTAAACTATTTGAATGAACGTTTTCCACAAAACATTATTAGAAGTAAAGGTTTATTCTGGCTAGCCTCACGATCTAATCAGGCATTATTGTGGAGTTCTGCTGGTGGCTCTTGTAAAGCGGATAGTGCCGGTGTTTGGTGGGCATCTATGCCTTTTTCTCAACGAATTAATAATGCTTCTTTTAACGAAAACAAAAATCAAATTGAATCAGATTGGGATGCGCTATTTGGCGACAGAAAAATAGAATTGGTTTTTATTGGACAACATTTAGATAAGAAAGGAATGATCGCTGAATTGGAAAAATGTATACTTACAAAAGAAGAAATTGAAAAATGGAAAAATCAATCATTTTCTACACAAGATCAATGGCCAATTGCTTTATAAGAAAGGAGAATTCGTAAATTTTTAAGGTGTTACTGTTACATAATTGCTAATTATTAGGACACATGTTTTTTTGGATCTGCGAAGCTAACGGCTTATTAATTTAATGATCCCATGAATTATTTTTTTGAGAAAACTGAATAATTTTTTGTTTGTTCCATCAGAAAAAATAATTTTTGATTGCAGCATATCAAACTATAAAATGAAAAAAACAACTTTAATACTCTTCTGAAGCCACAAATAATTTTTAAAAAAAATCAAAAATCCATTTGATGATTTATTTTAAAAATTTATATTTAAGCACTATTGGGATAATAATCACTAAACTTCCGTTTATCCTGCTAAAAAGGAGGGATAAGCAGATATAAATTCTGCATATAAACAAGTTGTAAACAATTAAAACTAAAAACATGAAATTTTTTTTATTATTGATATTTATACTTTTCCAGTATGGGTCTTTTGCTCAAACTACAAAAAAGATTTATAGTAATAGGCTGACTGTTAAATTTAAATCAAGTATTGGTGTAGAATATAGAATCCCAAAAAGTGATAAAAAATTTAATCATGAGGAATTAGATAACATAAATAAAAAAAATAGGGTACAGTCCATAATATTAAGTGGAAACAAGAAAAAGAAAGATACTTATATTCTCAATTTTGAATCAAATCAAAATGTTGATCACTTAATTAAACAATACAAGAACTCAAATCTATTTGAATATGTAGAACCAGATTTTATTGGTACAGGAGGTGGAAAAAAAATAGAATTGCAATCCATTCCTAACGACACATACTTTTCAAGACAATATGGTTTGTATAATGATGGAACATTTTCACTATCGTCGGCTACAAACGATGCAGATATAGACATGGAACTTGGGTGGGATATAGAGCAAGGAGATCAGTCCATTATCGTTGCAGTTTTAGATTCTGGTATTAAATTAGATCATCCAGAATTTAGCGGAAGACTATGGACAAATCCTAACGAAACATTGAATGGCATTGATGATGATAACAACGGTTATATTGATGATATAAATGGTTGGGATTTTGCAAATAATGATGATGACCCAACAGATGATCATGGACACGGAACAAACGTAACAGGAATAATTGGAGCAAATTCGAATAATAACCTAGGGTATTCAGGTATTGATTGGAATTGTAAATTAATGATTGGAAAAATTTTAGATGAAAATAACTCTGGTTATTATTCTTGGTGGACAGATGCTATTTATTATGCTGTTGATAATGGTGCGAAAGTTATCAATATGTCAGTAGGAGGTTCAGGATTTTCTAGCTCTATGAAAGATGCGATTGATTATGCCTATAACAATGGAGTAACTGTTGTAGCTTGTATGATGAATGAGAACAACAATACCATTTTTTACCCTGCAGGTTATCAAAATACAATTGCAGTGGGTGCAACGAATCCCAATGACGAACGTTCAGCCCCATTTTTTTGGAGTACAACTAGTGGCAGTAATTATGGAAATCATATTGATGTTGTTGCGCCTGGAAATTATATTTATGGACTAAATTATCAATCAGATACTAATTACAATTCTTATTGGGGAGGAACATCACAAGCAGCTCCTTTAGTCACTGGGCTTAGCTCATTATTACTTGCACAAGATACTGATAAAACACCCGATGATATTAGAAGTATTATTAGAAATACAGCAGAAGACCAAGTAGGAAATGTTTCCGAAGATATTTCAGGTTTTGATATTTATTATGGATATGGTAGAATTAATGCATATCAGGCCCTTCTACAAAGCTCCTTATCGATTAATGAAATTACAAACCCTATAGATTTATCGATTTCCCCAAATCCTCTCTCAACTTTTGCAACTGTCAATAGCGCTTTAAAATTCAATACAGTGGTAATAAATAATATATTAGGAGTTGAAGTGTTAAAAATTGACAATTCATCTCAACAAAACTCTTTAAAAATAGATTTTTCCAATTTAGAAAGAGGGGTTTATTTGGCATCTTTATTGAATGATAATAAAACCGTATTAGCTTCAAAAAAAATAATTAAAAAGTAACTGTTTACAACACCGTGTATAATTCATTGCTGGTAAGTGTCTACCTGCGAAAGTCCCTGCCTGCCCCAGGCAAGCTTGCGGATTTTCTTTGTCAGTAATTATTTAGTAAATTAGTTGCTTGAAACACGCAACAAACCATATACAACAACGTTGTGTGCAAGTTTGCCCTGTCCTGAATAAAGGCTTCATAATTTTAGACATTATGAACAAAAATCAAAACCAATAAAAATGAAAAAAACGATATTATATTTTACATTAATCATACACTTTTTGACTTTCGGACAAGATTATGATTCTATGTATGAATTGACTGGCGAGGATAATGGCTTATTTGGATTTTCTGTATCTATGTCTGAAAATGGGCAAAGAATTGCCATAGGCTCTCCTTTAAGTGATATCAATGGAGAAAATTCTGGTAAAGTTGAAATCTTTGAATTCAATGGAATAGATTGGACACAAATTGGCAATGATATTATAGGTGACGAAATAGGTGACAGACTAGGTTACAATTTAGAAATTTCAAGTTCTGGCAATAAATTAATAATTGGAGCACCTAATTCGAATGAAATATCTGGTAAAGTCAAATTATTTGAATTTAATGGTGCCAACTGGATTGAAAATCACACATTACAATTTGATGAAAACCAGTTTGGTATGGATGTAACTTTTTCTCACAATGAGGATAGAGTTGCTATATCTTCGGCTATTGACACAAAAGTTTATCAAATAGATGAAATTAATGATAATCTAATCAGTCTTGGAGGTTTAAATTGGGGTTCTCGTAGTGTAGCTCTTTCACACAACGGTGAAATTTTAGTAGAATCAGGATATCCTTTTTACTCTCAAGGTCCACGATTAAGTAGGATGTATAGTTTTGATGGAAATATTTGGAACATTCTTGGTGATCATTCTAATGTTTTTCAATATAATGGTGGATGCAATGGTGGCTGTCCTGAAAATTTTACTGGTAGAATTGATATTAATGATACAAATAGTGTAAAAGTACTTTCATCTCAACGATATCCAAATGGTATATATCTCAAGATTTTAGAATATAACACTAACTCAAATTCTTGGGATGAAATTGGTTTAGTGCAAGAATCCTCATTTAACAACCCAGGAGTAAGTAATACTGAGATGGAGTCATCATTTATGTTATCAAGTTCCGGAGACTATGTTTTAACAGTTAATACCGGCTGGGTAGCAAATAGAACTTCATACCTTAACATTTATAAAAAAAATAATAACTATCTCAAAATACATGATATAGTTTTGCCTCAATTATTTTTCGACAGCTCTACTGAACCTATATATTCTTTCGGATTTAAAGGGCTTGCTTTTAGTGAAAATTCTAGCACAATTGTAATTGGACTTCCTACATATAATTCAGTAAGAATTTATAATATAAATACTTTACTCAGTTTAGAAGATAACAGTCAATCCATTTTAGAATTTTATCCTAATCCCACAAAAAACAAAATACTACTGAAAGGTAATTCTATAAATGAATTTGAATTCATCAAGTTTTACAATATGAATATGCAATTAATTAAAAATTATAAAAAAATTGAAAATAGTTCCATAGACATAAGTAACTTAAATTCTGGAATTTATTTTATGTCAATCAAACTAAAAGGTAAAAGTAACATTGTTATTAAAAAAATTATAAAGGAATAGTAATATTCCCCAGTACAAAAACCTGCACACAACAATGGCTATAAGTAATTGCTTGTTCTCGCCTACTTCTAAAAATCCTTACGGATTTTCAGTTTGGTGTATACTTGCGAAGTTAACCGTTAACCCACGCAACTACTCATAGCCGAGACCGTTACCCAACATAAAAAAAATGAAGAGAATTGTAATATATTTAGCCTTAGTATCTATAATTGGATGTAGTGAGAAAGAAGACATAGATAACTCTGAAAACAATACAGATATTAATTTAGTAACAGGAATTAATTTAATAGATTTTACAGGCGGAAAAATAGGTCAATTGGGAAATCCGAATGAATTAAATATTATTAATTTTGGTTTATATCCAAATCCAACAGTTAATATTTTGAATTTATATTCAATGGGAAATATATCTAAAATTTGGATTAGACCTGCTGAGTCAAGTAAAAACTTTTTGCAAACTGATTTTGGAGCAATATTAAACTCGAAATTGTACACTGAAAATGAAATTGAAACAAATACAAAATTAAAATTAACGAATTCAGATTTATCGAAAATCAAAATAGATTTAGGAGGTTTAGAAATTGGTTATTATAGAGTTTTTGTCAAAGTAGATGGAATTATTTTTTGGAGAAATATATACGTAGGAACAAATACTTCTGAATTAGATGATTTAATAAAAGATTGGAATTAAAACGTTGGGTATATCCCTGCAAAAGCTATGGGCGCCCACCAAGCCGCTCTTTTACTATTTTTACTATAACTGTGATATAAAGCTTGTTTTTCTTCGCTAGAACCATAATAGTCATCTTGTATAGTCGTCATAACAATAAATGAGGCCTCAATGCTAGCTAATTGGTCGTTATTCCAATTAGAATAATTTAAAACATCTTGTTTGTAGGTATTCAGATCGTCTGAAGCATATTTTTCTATAGCCTCCTTTAGTAACACATCTAAATAAGATTCATTGTTATTATTAACTTTCTTTTGTGGCTTAAAATTTTCAGGATTTTTTAAGAATTCTTTAGTAGCATTTTGAATTGCTTCAACAGTTTGACTATCTAATATTTCAGTATTAGGTTTTTCATATTGATTACAACTAACAAATAACACCAAGCCAGCTAAAAAAATAGACAGATAAGGGTTTCTTAATTTTTTAAATACCTTTTTCATAATTAATAATTTTTAGGGTTAAAATTATACATCAATAAGATACAGGAAAAAGGAACCCATATCAATACCCATAAATGATGAAATTTTAAATAACGGAAAACAATGATTACAGAACTAGAGCAAAAAATAATAGAATTACTGGCTTCACTTTCTGAGGAAGCGAAAAGGAAAGCTCGTTTTGTTTTGACAAGATCCAGTAAAACCTGTAAAAAAATCAAAAATTTTGGATGAAAAAACAAATTTAATAATAGGCAGATTTTTAAAATAACACCAATCTTGTATTATAATGTTCTGCGTTATGTAACTTGAGCTTTGGTTAAAAGTAATAGTTTCATTTGCTGATTTTTATTTTAAAAGTTTTCTTCTACAAAGCTTCTTTACTAAAGTTAATGGAACACTTTTTATGCGACGAGATAGGAGGTAAGCATAATGTGTGTAAAATTACCATATATAGAATTATAGCTATCAAATAAACCTATAGGTTAATTAGCCGTAATTTAGTTCACGTCATTCTTATTGTTTTTTATCTGAGTTCATGAATACTTCGTATTTCTTTTAACATAATTGTTGACGATATAGACCTAAAGGCACTATATCTACAATTATGTGTAAATAGCCTTAAAAAAGGCTATACAGAAATTACTAATAAAAT
>Ga0115572_10001830_pt1 | contig 17172 bp, 18 predicted proteins | sample COGITO_mtgs_1206_FD_88681 | JGI IMG/M metagenome (GOLD analysis project Ga0115572, IMG submission 88681) | Pelagic marine microbial communities from North Sea - COGITO_mtgs_120607 | ecosystem: Environmental > Aquatic > Marine > Epipelagic | place: Germany:Helgoland, sampling site Kabeltonne... | reverse complement strand
ACAGCCATCTCCATGAAAGCTGTGATGCCATTGTCAAAGTTGTATTCAAATTGAGAAATTGCACCAACACGTTCCGATGCAGGAGTAATATAACCAAATGGACCGTAGTCAAAAAGGCAGCTTCCAGATGGTGTTGCATTTTCAGCGGGGCAGTCAGGGTCGATGGTTTTTACATCGTTTACATAAAAATACCCGGGAAAACCACGTGATGAACGAAAATCTTGACCGCCGTAATCACTTTGATTCGCAGTGCCTAAGCGACCCATTTCATTTGATGACAATGATGTATTTTTAAAATAGTCAACAATGACTGAGGCGCTACTTTTGTCATTAGATGTGCCCCACACTAAGCTGGCCGAGGTTTCTTCATAATTAGGGCCATCAGTGCCACCATAGCCTAAATTAACTTCCAAGCCATCAATGTCTTTTTTGAGAATAACATTTACAACACCTGCAACAGCGTCTGAGCCATAAATAGCAGAGGCGCCATCTTTTAATATGTCGATTCGTTCAATGGCTGAAACAGGAATACTGTTAATATCTACGAATGAGTTAGTTATACTTTCAGCAAATGCACTGATTGCGACTCGCCGACCATTGATCAGAACAAGAGTTGCATCCGCGCCCAATCCCCTTAGACTAACAGCTGCTGCGCCATTAGCTGTTGAGTCTTGGTTGTTTCCACGGGTTGAGAATGTGCCGTTGCCTGCAACAGGCATTCTTTCAAGCAATTGTTGCAGGTTATCGTAACCCATATTATCTATATCAGCGCGACTAATTGATTGCACTGGAGAGGGACCTTCAATATCGGTACGCTTTATTCGAGAACCCGTTACTTCTATACGCTCTACTTTTTTTGCTTCTTCAGCAGCTGAGATATTAGCTGTATAGCCACTTGCGGCAAGTGCAAGCGTCATGCTTGCCAAAATTGAGGGTGTAAATGGAAGTGATTGCTTCATCCTTAAGTCCTTGTTGTCATAATAAATATTTTAGGCAATGAGCCTGTAATAGGAATATCATGTAACAAGGGTGTTATAAAATAAGACTAAAGTTTAATAAGATGTTGGCTTTAAATAACAAGGGAAATAATATAAGCAAATAAAAACGCCTAACAGAGTTAGGCGCTTATTGGTTAGACTTTGTGCTTCATTAGCCGTTCTTTTTCACGGGACCAGTCTTTATTTTTGCCGTCCTCGCGTTTGTCATGCATTTTCTTACCTTTGCCTAACTGAAATTCAAGTTTTACCCAGCATTTTTTCCAATACATAGCTGTTGCAATCAATGAATATCCATCGCGCTCGGTTGCACCTACTAAGCGGTCTAGTTCACGCCTGCTCAAAAGAAGCTTCCGATAACGTAGAGGATCACAAATAACATGAGTAGAAGCACTGTTCAGAGGCTGTATTTGACTGCCCAACAAAAAGGCTTCGCCATTTTTAAGATGAATATAAGTTTCAGAAATATTTACTTTACCAGCTCGGATGCTTTTAACTTCCCAGCCTTGTAGTTCAATACCTGCTTCAAACTTGTCGTGTAAAAAATACTCATGACGCGCTTTTTTATTTAACGCGATGGTATTGTTTGTCGATTTAGATGATTTTTTCTTAGCCATAGTGGCCCATAATATACGTAAAGCTCTGCTTTTTACATCGATTTTTTAAATTTACATGTAAAAGTTGATATAAATAAAGCGCCAGTAATGTTTGGGGAAAAACGCAAAGCTTGCTAAAATTCGCCCACACAGTTGGGAGTGAGTATGCCACAAATAGAAAAAAGTGCGCTAGTTATGTATAGCAGTAAAGAGATGTTTAATTTAGTGAATGATGTAGATGCATACCCTAAATTTTTACCGCATTGTTCTGATGCAAAAATAATAACTCAGCAATCAAATACGATGACGGCAAGTTTAGAAATCTCTAAAGCAGGCATAAAGAAATGGTTTACAACAGAGAATACATTTGTTGATGAGCATACGGTGATGCTGCGTTTGGTGGATGGTCCTTTTAAAGCTTTAAAAGGTCAATGGCACTTTAGGTCACTTGATGAAAGAGCGTGTAAGGTAGAGTTACGCCTTGAGTTTGAATTTGCAAGTAAGCTTATTGAACTGGCTTTTGGGAAAATTTTTAATGATGTTGCAAAGAATATGGTTAACGCATTTACCCAAAGAGCAAAAGATGTGTATGGTCCGCGATTATGATTAGTGTAGAAGTTGTGTTTGCATTGCCTACAACGGCAACATCTTTAACTGTAGAAGTTCCACAAGGGACTACCGCAGAAGAGGCTGTCATAAAGTCAGGTATTTTAGAAAAGTGCCCTGAGATAGATGCTACCTCTTTAACTTTGGGAGTGTGGAATCGAACGTGTAAATTAACGCAAGTGCTTGCGCAAGGTGATAGAGTTGAAATTTATCGTCCCTTGATTGCAGATCCAAAGGATGCAAGACGTAAACGAGCTGAAAAAGCAAAAGAAGAAGGTCGCGCGAATAAAGTTACTGGTGGGCGAGCACTGGACAAGCCATAAGCGAAAAAGGTTAGCAATTGCTAACCTTTCATAATAGTAATTGTGATTACTGCTCAAGTGGCGTATTAAATTCTTCTGGCTGCTCGTAATCACCGGTTAATGAAACCAGTTTTTCATTCTCAAAGTTAATGGTAAGCGATTTACGTTGCTCGTTTTTACGACCTAAGTTAAAAGAATATACGTAGTGCCACGTATTTTTATCGAATGCATCTTCTGCGACAGGTTTACCCAAAACATAAAGAACCTGCTCTCGTGTCATATTAATACGTAATTTATCAACATCAGATTGCTCTAAAAAGTTACCTTGTGGAATATTTATACGATAAACCCAACTAGAACATCCAGCAACACTACTAAGCGTAACTGCAACTATAAACCAAAGAGAAAAAGTTTTTAACGACTGCATTGTTTGTTTGGATCCTTATTTTTTATAAACTGCATGATACCGATTAGTCACTTAAGGTAAAACCTTTTTGCACAATTGTTTGGCACTTAATTTAAACTATCGATGTTTGGAGTGATGATTTGACCATAAAGAACGATAAAAGTTTAGCCTCAGATAAAAATACACCCAAAGAGCCAGTAGCAATTTGGTCTTTGTATATAGTTCAAACTAGGTTAGGGCATTGGTATACAGGAATTTCAACTGATGTTGCTAAACGTTTTGCCACGCATCAGGCTGGTAAAGGGGCTAAAAACTTGAAGGGAAAAGGGCCTTTAACGCTTGTTTTTCAGGTTGCGGTTGGTAATCGAAGTGAAGCAACAAAGCTCGAGTACAAAGTAAAGCAATTAACAAAACCCCAAAAGCGAGAGTTTATAAAGACACAGGAACTGCCTCTAAAAGTCAGCAAAGTCTAAGTGACGAATAAACTTTTCAATATAGAGTACTGTTTCTAAGTACATTGATTGGTCAATACTTGCAAAGTCATCAGATGATTTATGGTGGTGTTTGTCATCACCCATCCCGAAATAGATATAACCAATATCTGCTTGCGCAAAAGAATAATGGTCACTGGCTTTACGCCAGTCAATGCGATTATTTTTTATTAACCGATTCATGTGATATATGGAGCTTGTCACTTTTATATTGAGGCTATTTGTAGTTATTAAGCTTGTTAGATTTTTTACTGCATGTTTTTGTTGGCGGGAAGTAAACGCGTATAAAGTAGGGTGGCGCTTTTTGACGCCCAACATATCAAGATTAATATTTAATAATGGCAAAGAGGCGTCAAGCGTAGAGACATAAAACTTGCTTCCATGTAGGCCATTTTCTTCTGCATCTACCGCAACAAAAACAATATTAAAATCAGGTTGGTTCATTTTTAATTGCTGTGCTAGAAAAAGTAGTGCACTGACCCCTGTTGCATTATCGTTAGCACCAGGAAAATACTTTCCACCTTTACTACCGAGGTGGTCGTAATGTGCTGTTATAATCAGTTGTGGTGCTAGCGCATTGTGTGTGGTTAAGTTTGCAATAACATTATTGCCCACGGAGCTTGAGAAAAAACCACTGCGATACTCAAACGGTTGTAATTGGCTCTGATAGCCAAGTGAATCAAAACGTTCACTGATATATTGTGCTGCCTTAAGAGCGCCTTGGGTATTTGTTTTTCTCCCATTTAGCGCCTCAGAGCTTAAGTGCAATAAATCATCAAATAACTGTTGCTGTGCAATTTGTGTATATGCTGGTGTGCAATAGCACGCTGTAAAGAGTAAAAGTAATAATTTTTTAATCACTAACTTTAGCCGTCATATTACTCAATACCGCTAGCTTGGACTGATATCGTTCTTTATCGTGTTTAAAATCCGCATACTTATTTGCTAGACGAAGCTGCTTATAAGCATGCTTAAAATCACCTAATTGATAGTACGTTTTCGCTAAGCCAAAATAACTATCATGGAGTTTTTTATCGAGTCTTTTAGCTTTATGGTAATGTTTAATTGCATCGCGATAATCATTATTTTTGTAAGCCGTGTTACCTAAAGAAACATGATAGTAAGGATTACTTTGGCGCTTTTTATCTAGAGAGGTTAATATTTCACTGGCTTGTTCATTACGATCTGTTAGCTGATAAAGCAAAGCCAAATTTCCAAGTGCCGTATGGTTATCTTTGTTGGCCTCTAAGGCATAATTATAGGCTAATTCTGCGTCTTTAAATTGATTAGTGATCCTAAATAGCACAGCTAAATTACCCCACGCACTAGAATAGTGGTTATCAGTTTTAGTTGCGGCACCAAAATAACTGTAAGCAAGATCGTATTGCCTGTTAAGCATAGCAATTACACCTTTATTGTTATAAAACATGGCTGTAATACGGGCTTTTGAAATATTACTTGTTTGAAATTTTTCGCCTCGAGAGTTGGGGTCAAAATCTATAACTACAGAGTCTAAGCTATTGTAAACATGCTTTATATTACTGCCTTTATTTAGAGGTTGAGATATACGCAAGTTTATATGGCTTGTTAAAAGGTTATATCCTTTATTTAGTGCCCAGTATTCTGGAATATGTACTTGCTGAAATTGAGTGTCCATTCCTAAATGCTCAGCCATGCTGTATGCCAATATAGACAATGAAAGGCAATTAGCATTTAAATCATTATAGGCTTGGTTAGCAATTAATGTAGCGCCTGATTGATAAGATAATGATTCATCCCCGTTTTCAAGTAAAAACCTAAGTAACTTTCGGGTTGATTGCAAGTTTCGTTTTGTAGGTGGAAATGCGCTATCCAACTGCTGCTTTATATCTTCACTTAATACAAATATTTCTGTGGGTGTCTCAACGGGTAAGGTTTTAAAACTATACTCTAAAGCAAAATTGGGGGGAGGAGAGAGTTGCGTGTTATTTGATGTGGCGTTACATCCGCTTAATAAAACTAGAAAGAAAATAATGCCCAAATAAATGTTTGCGTTTGATGTTGTCATTTGACTGCCCCAACTAATCAACTTACATTAATTATAGCCTATATTTTAAACAGAGCATGTCTGATAAAAGAGAAAGTCAGATAGCGCTTTTAAAGTGGAGTGTATGTTACTTTTAAAAGCGCCTAAATTATTATTTAGCGGTGAAAGAGTTAATGCTTTTCAAACATAGCTACTAGCTTGTCCAAAGCTTGAGCACTGTTTGCAAGGTCACTAATAGCTTGCTCTGTACTTATTTGCTCCTGCATTGCTTTATCGCTTATCTCGCTGATTGATTCAATTGTACGTCCAACGTCAGTAACAACTGTACTTTGCTCTTCTGTAGCTGTTGCAATAAGCGTAGCCATGTCATTTATTTCGTTTGCTGTATTGGTAATCGCACTTAATAATTGAACGGAGTTTTGCATAGCTAATACACTCTCCTGAGCCTTATTTTTTGATTGTGTGATATTAGTAACAACTAATGATGAAGTACTGGTTAACTCTTCAATCATAGTTTGAATTTCAGTTGTTGATTGTGATGTGCGACTCGCCAGTGCTCTCACTTCATCTGCAACAACTGCGAACCCTCTACCATGCTCGCCCGCACGAGCAGACTCAATAGCAGCATTTAAAGCGAGTAAATTTGTCTGCTCCGAAATGCCTCGAATAGAATCAACGATCGTCGCGATGGCTACTGTTTTTTGAGACAACTGTTCGACCTGTGTTGTTATTAGATCAATGTCTCCAGCTAAGGCCGAGATTGCTTCCTGACTGAGGCTCACTTGTTGATGGCTCTTGTCAGTATTTGCTTTACTGTCTTGGGTTAGCTTTGCAGCTGTTGCTGCACTGCTCGCAATTTCTTGTACCGTAGCGCCCATCTGATTAATAGCCGCAGCGACAGTAATAGTTTGTTCTTTCTGGCTATCAATAGCTTGTGAGTTACGTTGTGCTTGATCAAAAACATGCTGAGAGCTTTGGCGTATTTCGTGGCTTTCACTGGCAACTTTTGCAATTGCTGTTTCAATTTTTGTCAGGAATAAGTTAAAGCCGTTGCTTAATTTAGCCAATTCAGGTTGATCAGATTCAGGTAACCGGTAGGCCAAATTCGCATCTCCAGAACCTAAACGAGTGAATAGTTCAGCCATTTTTGATAAGGGAGATGACAATGAGCGTGCCAATAGAAAACTAACTACGGATGCAATCAATCCTATTAAAACAGCAAAGCTGATAATCTGCCACTGTAGGTCTTTTATGCCTGCAAAGACTTCATCCTTAGCAACTTGTGCAACAACATATAAATGCGTGCCTTTGATAGGACTTGCGGCAAGAAAATACGCTTTATCGTCGATAGTGGTTTCTAATAAATTAAAGTCATTGTTTTGTAATAGCTGGCTTGCGATACCCCTGCCATATAATGAGTCAAGCTGAGCTTTGGCAACTTTATTTGCGTCTCTATGGAGTTTGACTAAACCAGTATCGTCGGCGATGAACACAAAACCAGATTGCTCGATTCTAAACTTATTTAATAAAGCTTGCATTGCAGAAATACTTTTTGCAAGTCCAGCAAGTCCTACACCATTAATTTGCTGGTGGTTTACAAACATTTTTACGTCGTTTTCACTTTCTTGAAAAATGCTAATTGAAAAAGGCTGTTTACTTTGTTTAAAACCGTAAAACCAAGCATCTTGCTCAGTATTCAACACTCGTAAAAAACCATCTTGGTTCCAGTATTGAGCACTTTCTCTATTTGCCCAAGACGCCGTAGCAAGGTTATATTGACGCTTAACGCGGTTTAACTCGTTGATTAAAATAGTGTCATTAGCATTGTTTTTAGCCGCCCAATCCAAAATAAACTCATTGCTAGATAACTGCTGTGCAGCACTTTTAAGCTGATTTATTTCTAAACTAATATAGTTATTTATAGCTTGGATTTTACTAGGGAGTTCAGACTCAATCATACGCTGTTCTATGATGTTTTTTGCACTAAATAAAGATGTAATACCTATTAATGCAGATACCAGTAATGCGATACAGATACCTAAAAGTGTTATTTTTTGCGTAATTGGAGTGCGTTGTAAGAGCATAATTTGTTTGTTAATTTACTACATTAGCGTTCAGTTTAGCACAATAATAAGACACTGCGATATGATATGTGTAGGAATTGGGGAAATTACATCATTGCTTTTTGAGCTGGCTATGTGCGGTTTTAGGCATGAAAAAGCCCACTGCAAATGCTAGTGGGCTTGGTTTCTAACAAGCGAAACTTCTTTTATTGTCCAGGGTTAAACAATCTTTTTCATTGCTGACATATAGCCACGCAATTTAGCGCCTACAATTTCAACAGGGTGTTCACGTAGTGCTTTATTTATTTCTATTAATACTTTGTTATCCACATAGTTACTTTGCTCAGCTAAACCTTTACCTATTACATCTGTTGAGATGTCTTTCATAAAGTCTTTTAGTAGTGGTAAACAAGCGTGATTATATAAATAACACCCGTACTCTGCAGTATCAGAAATTGTTCTATTCATTTCATAAAGTTTTTTGCGGGCAATAGTGTTCGCTATAAGTGGTGTTTCATGAAGTGACTCGTAGTAAGCCGACTCTTCGATGATACCTGCAGCAGTCATCGTTTCAAAAGCAAGTTCTACGCCTGCTTTAACCATAGCAACCATTAAAATGCCATTATCAAAAAACGCTTGCTCTGTGATTTCAACATCACCCGGAGGTGTTTTTTCAAAGTTAGTTTCAGCTGTTTCTGCACGCCACTTTAGTAGGTTAGCATCATCGTTTGCCCAATCTTCCATCATAACGCGAGAGAACGTACCGTCGATGATGTCATCTTGGTGCTTGTTATAAAGTGGGCGCATAATTACTTTAAGTTGCTCACTTAATTCAAACGCTTTTACTTTTGCTGGGTTTGATAAGCGGTCAAGCATATTGGTAACACCACCGTATTTAAGTGCCTCAGTGATCACTTCCCAACCGTATTGAATTAACTTAGATGCATAGCCTGGTTCAATATCGTTTTCGACCATTTTGTCGAAGCATAAAATTGAACCTGTTTGTAACATACCGCAAAGGATAGTTTGCTCGCCCATCAGGTCAGACTTTACTTCAGCAATGAATGATGATTTCAGTACCCCTGCGCGATGGCCACCGGTACCTGCTGCATACGCTTTTGCTTGTGCCAGACCATGGCCTTGAGGGTCGTTTTCAGGGTGTACGGCGATAAGTGTTGGAACACCAAAGCCACGTTTATATTCTTCACGTACCTCAGAGCCAGGACACTTCGGAGCTACCATGATGACGGTGATATCGTTACGAACCTGTATGCCTTCTTCAACAATATTGAAACCATGAGAGTATGCAAGTGAAGAGCCTTGTTTCATCATTGGCATAATTGCACTTACAACTGCTGTATGCTGTTTGTCTGGTGTTAGATTAAGTACTACATCAGCACTAGGAATTAACTCCTCATAAGTACCAACTGTAAAGCCATTTTCAGAAGCGTTTAAAAAAGACTGGCGGCGTTCACTGATTGCTGAATCCCGTAATGTATAAGATACATCCAATCCTGAATCGCGAAGATTAAGGCCTTGATTCAAACCTTGTGCACCACAGCCAACAATAACAAGTTTTTTACCTTTTAATGCTTCAACTCCATCTGCAAACTCAGCTGGGTCCATAAATTCGCATTGTGCTAACTGAGCTAACTGCTCACGTAAAGGAAGAGTGTTAAAATAATTCGCCATTGTTAGTATCCTATTCATTTATATTCTGTTAGATGCAAGTTTTATTTTCTTGCTTAGTGATACCCTATGTGAATAATGTTCTTGCGTAAAATGATATATTTGAATTAGAGTATTTCATAAAATGAAATGTAGAGGGTAAGCATGGATCATAAGCGATTAAGTTACTTTTTGGTGTTAGCAAAAACGTTGCACTTTGCCCGTGCGAGTGAGCTGTGTCATATTAGCGCACCTACTTTAAGCCGAAATATAAAGCAATTGGAAGATGAAGTTGGTGTTGCATTATTTAGTCGAGATAACCGAAGTGTAAAATTAACGCGTGAAGGTGAGTCGTTTATTGATTATGCAAATGCAACGCTTGCTAATTGGCACCGTTTTCGTGCAAATGTGCAAGACCCTGAGCAGACGATATACGGGAAGGTCGGTATTTATTGTTCAGTCACCGCTTCTTATAGTTTTTTACATCAAATGTTGGAGCAATTACGATTAGAGCATCAACATATTGAGTTAAAGTTAAATACTGGTGATCCTGCGCTGGCAATCAATAGGGTACTTGACTCGCATGAAGATATGGCAATAGCCGCTAAACCTGACAAACTGCCTAAACAGATCGCATTTGCGAGTATTGGCTATTCATCTTTGGTGTTCATTGCGCCTCGTAACCCTACGTTAATAAGAGAAGAACTAGCAACCAGAACAGAGTCAATTGATTGGTCTAAATTAGAATTTATTGTACCTGAACAAGGATTAACTCGGCAAAGGCTTGAGCTGTGGTGGCGTAAGCATAATATTAACGCAAAGATATACGCTCAGGTTGCTGGCCATGAAGCTATGGTATCGATGGTTAGCTTAGGGTTAGGCATTGCAATGGTACCTAAAATTGTTCTTGATAATAGTCCTCTAAAAGATCGCGTTCATATTATAAGCGACCAACGTGATGCTCCCGCGGGTTTTGAAATAGGCCTCGCTGTGCTTAAGAAAAACCTTTCAGATCCTGCTTTGAATGCGCTTTGGAATATTGCGCAATCTTTAAAGGAAATTAACAGCGTTGCAAATTAGTGCAATGTTGGTAGTGAATGTATCAAAAGTGTGAATGATTGTAATCAACTGGGGATAAGTTTTTAATAGCTTGCTATTATACTCGCACAAACAGCATAAAAACGTATAAAAATAACGATGAAGTTGATAGCGTACATCTTGGTTTTGATAAGCATAATGTTTGGCTCTATGAGTATCTCATTTGCTCAACCGTCAGAAGGTGAATTAAATCAGGATATAGCCATTGGACAATGGCATGTAAGTTTGAATACTGGTTTAGGTATTATGACAAACCCTTTAAAAGGAGGGTCAAATTTACCTTTAGTATTAATACCTGAGGTTGCTTATTACGCCGAGCATCTTTTTTTTGATAATGGTCGGCTAGGTTATAGCCTCAAGCCTGACTCCCCCCACGTTGTTAATTTTGTGTCTGAGTTTAATCCTGAAACTCGTTTTTTTGTCGATTGGCACCCAGCTAATATATTTGCTTTAACTTCATCCAATTCATTTATTGCTTCCCCATCCGTTGAGCTAAAAGAGCAACAGCCAAAATTAGAAATTAATGAACTTGATAAGCGAAAGTGGGCACTTGATGCAGGCCTTAGCTACCATTACATTTATGAAAAACATGTTTTTTCTGCACAAGCTCTATCTGATGTATCAGGTGTTTATAATGGGTGGCGCAGTGCGTTACAGTGGCAAATGTCTCATAGAATTGGTGAGGTATATGTCAAACCAAGCCTTGGTATTTGGTACAAGTCAGCACAATTAAATGATTATTTTTATGGTGTGAGTAAAAAAGAAAACCCAATTGAAGCAATTGCAGTTGGTAGTAGCTTACAGCCTTATGCTAAAATCGACGCCCGCTGGCCTCTAAGTGAGGTTAATTCAGTACGTTTTCATCTGGCTTATTATGATTATTCAACCTCAGCGGACAGCCCGCTGTTCGAAAAATCGTATTCTATGACTGCTTTTTTAGGATTTAATCATATTTTTTAATATGAAGTATCTACAATTTATTCTTTGTGTTTTTGCTTTGGTCATTTGGCCGTTACAGGCTAAGGCAACAAAAGATATACTCAGTGTATCACCTAAGGTCTGTGTGGTTTCCGAACAACAAGATATTTGTGATCTTAATTTAAAGTTCACTGTGTCGTTGCCAAAAAAAATGGATGTGTGTTTGTATGAACAGAGTCAGCAGTTGCAATGCTGGCAGCAAGTTAAAGTTGCAAGTTTTAATTATAAAGCGCATGTTCATATTAAGACCCTATACTCCCTGCACAATCCTCATACGGATGAACAGATAGCAACGGCAAGTATTGATGTACAAAGTACACGTGCCAAGACAACACGACGTAGGCTTCGTTCTCCGTGGAGCTTTTTTTAATTCTGGAGCTGCCAATGGCAAAGATTTTACTTGTTGAAGATGATTTAGGATTACAGCAATTAACACGAGATTACCTAGAAAGTAATGGCCTCGAAGTTGCGGTGCTTGAGCGTGGCGATGAAGTGTTTGAATATCTAGAGACGAATCAAGTCGACTTAATGATATTAGATGTAATGCTACCAGGTAAAGACGGTTTTAGTGTTTGCCGTCAAGTCAGAGATAAATTCAGTTTACCCATTTTAATGCTTACAGCCAAAGGTGAAGACTTTGATCAAGTGATCGGGTTAGAACTAGGTGCTGATGATTATGTAATTAAACCTGCCGAGCCTAGAGTGTTATTAGCCCGTATTAATGCTTTATTAAGACGTGGTCAAGCCACATCTAAAGCTCCTGAAGAACTTCAGTTTGGTGATCTAAGTATTGATAAAACAAGCCGTATTGTACGATTAAAGAATAATGAAATTACGCTCACATCACATGAATTCGAATTACTTTGGTTGCTAGCCTCGAATGCGGGGGAGGTACTTAGCCGAGAACATGTGCATCAGCATATGATAGGCCGCCAGTACGATGGTTTGGACCGCACAGTTGATGTTCGCGTATCACGTATTCGTAAAAAATTAGGCGACAGTAGTGATAAACCATATCGTATAAAAACGGTTTGGGGTCAAGGCTACTTATTTGTTTCTGATGCATGGGGAATGTAATCGATAATGGGGAAGCTGTTTGCAAGTTTATATTTGTACATTATAGTTTCCCTTTTTTTGGTTAGTGGCGTAATAGAGCAACTTTGGCCTTATGAAGAGAGTCAGCAACACCTTTCCCTTGATGATGAGTTTGGCCGCTCCCTTTGGTTATTAGCACGAACCCCCGAAGGTATTGAACAGATATCGCATAATTTTGGCGCCAATGTGGTGCCAATCAAAGATGTCGCTTTACCGGTTACACATCAAAATGAATTGTCGGAAAAACACTTTATTTATCTTTTTGATCAACAGCAACGACTAGTTTGGTATGTCAGAATTGATAGTGAGCGCCTACTTCAAATTGGTCCTATAGATGTTTCAGAGCCAGTATTTCCCTCAGTATGGCCATACTTTTTGTTATTAAGTGTGGTTGGTGTACCTGTTGGGTTATGGAGCTTTTTACTGTGGCGTGATTTTTCAAAATTGAGACTAGCTTGCGAGGCCGTTGATGGCTCTCAAGATTTCCAATTAACAGAATCGTCGAAGTCTTTCTTTTTACCTATTACTGACACTTTAAGTGCCATGCAGCTTCGCATTCAGCATTTATTAACAGCTCAGCAAGAGTTAACATCATCTGTGTCTCACGAATTTAGAACACCGTTAGCACGTTTAAAGTTTGCGCTAGTTATGCTAGAAGATAAAGTGACTGACGAAAAAGCATTTAACTACATTGATACAATGCAAGCTGATATTACTGAGCTGGAATCACTCGTTAAAGAGATGCTTGATTACGCTCGTCTTGATAGCCAACAACCTAATATAAAGGTTGAGCAATGTGATTTAGTTGATTTGATAAGCAACGTAATTAAAAAGCTTGATTATGCGACTGATATAACGCTTACAATGTCTTTACCTGCAAAATATACCTATACATGCGATGCTCATTTTATTGCGCGCAGTATGCAAAATTTAATAGGTAATGCGCTAAAGCATGCAAAAAATCATGTGCACGTGAGCCTTGTAGAAGAGTCAGAGACAATAACGATTCATGTAGAAGATGATGGGTCAGGTATTGAGCTTGCTCAAAGAGAAGCTGTGTTTAAACCGTTTACCCGATTAGATAAGAGTCGAGATAAGAAAACAGGGGGCTTTGGCTTAGGTTTAGCTATAGTTGCAAAAATAATCTCTTGGCACCAAGGAGATTATTTGGTGTCTGATTCCACATTAGGTGGTGCGAAGGTGACGATTTATTTACCTAAGCTTAAATGAGGTACATAAAAAAAGCGCCTGAAGGCGCTTTTTACGGTTTAAACCAAAATCAACAAGTAGCAATTTAATAGACCGCCTTTAAACAAATAAGTTCACAATGTAGAGCGTTATTTTTTGCTATTTAAAAGCGGCATTAACATTTCTTCTAGCCCATTGAGCTTCACTTCATAAATCATCGCAAGCTGAGTACCTAACTGCCCTTGGGGAAAGCCTTTTTGCTTGAACCAAACAAGATACGGCTCTGGTAACAACAGTAAAGGGCGCCCCGCATATTTCCCAAAAGGCATTTTTGTATTAATAGCTATTTTAAGTAATTGAGAATTCATTGTTAAGCTTAATTAAATGTACTAGATAATTGCTTCAGTGTACTACAAGGAGAGAAAGAATAGGCTGTGACGGGCAAGAAACAGCCTATAAGGTACGAGGGAGTAGGCCTCGTCGTTTACTTAATGAATTTGGTATGATGACTTTTTTGAAAAGCCAAGTTGTTTAAGTTGAATAATAATAGCAGGATCATCAATGCGCAGTGGGGTTTCACTTTTGCGCAAAAAATGATCGCTTGGAACTTGGTATACATCAAGCATCTTATGGAATAACACATCACGCATTGTCACCGCTGTCATTCCTTGATCTAAAATTTCGTCTAGACGATTTTGAAGCTCAACTAGTTTTGGGCTTTGTAAATCATCAGCCACAGCTTGATGCTGTATAGTAAACTTATCTTTCATCTAAAACCTTTCATAATTACAAACAAAAATACGCTACTGAAGTCGTATCAAAAACACATATAAGCGTAAATTTTGTGTTAAAAATAGATACTTACAAAGTATTCAACGAATGCAGTTTACTCTGTTTTAATGGGCAAATGCTAATTTCGATGTAAAGCTTTGTAAATGTCGTTGACGGTGTTTGAATTAGAGGGAATTTAATAAATAGGTGTTTATTTAGTAAGTTAATGAATTAATGATGAAAATGATTATCAGTACCTTTTATGGCACTGATAATCGAATAAGGTAAAATATTTTACATTAAGAAAATAGTTTTTGTTTTACATGTTCAGCAAAACCACTACCTGCTTCTAAATAGAAGTTGTATGTTGAATTAACGCCCATATCCTCTAATTCTTTCTGTTGATCAGGATAGTTAGCGATAGCTGTTACTTGCCCTTGATAACCAGATGCTTTTAATTGCTCCAATGCAAAAATATTTTGCATATGTTTGGGCATTGCCAGCATGATCATCTCAACACTTGAATGATTTACTCTTTGCCAAAAGTCTGGGTCAGTTGCATCAGCTAGCAATGCTTTTCGGCCTCTTTTTATATGCTTGTCAACAACCTCTGGCTTTATGTCAACACCTGCAACAACGCCTGGGTGTGTCATATTTATGGTTTCGTATGCACCTGTTCCGATGCGGCCCATACCAAAAATAACGATTTTAGTATCATTTAGGTTTACAGGTAACTCTTCCGCTAGGCGTGTTTGGCTTTCGAATCGTAATAACCAAGCCTCAATTTTTACGTAAATTTCGTTAGAGCGTTTATTCAATGGTGATGCGATAATAAATGTAATTGAAACCGCGATTGCCATTACGGCTAACCATTCTGCGGTGATCAAGCCGCTTGTAGCTGCCACCATGCAGACGATTAAACCAAACTCGCTATAATTCGAAAGGGTAAAAGCACTGAGCAGTGAGGTGCGAGCACGAAGTTTAAACGCGTTGGTAAGTACATAGTACAAAGCAACCTTTATTGGCAATACTAAAATAATTAATAGGGCTATTAATAGAGAGTTTACTGTCAACTCTGCACCTAAACCTATTGTTAAAAAGAATCCAACGAGTAGGATTTCTTTTAAATTAAGTAAGGACTTTGCAAGCTCGCCAGCCTTTTTATGAGGAGCGAATATCATACCAATTATTAGCGCACCTAAATCACCTTTTAACCCTGCAAATTCAAATGCATGGTAGCCAGCAACAAGGGCAAAGAAAAAGCCAAACAAAGGTAAAAGCTCGCCATGTTTTGAGCGGTTCAAAATCCAAAACATTACGGGGCGCATTAAAGGTAATAACGCAAACAAAGCGATTGCCCAGCCATTAGGCGATTTACCCGTGCTAATTGCTAAGAATATGACGGCAAATATATCCTGCATTACAAGTATGCCTATTGCAATCTTACCGTGCAGGCTAGCCATTTCGCCTCGCTCTTCGAGCACCTTTACAGCAAAAACAGTGCTTGAAAAGCTAAAAGCAAAGCCGACTAATAAAGCGCTTTGCCAGCTAAGCTCTTCAAATAAAGGCAGCGCTAGATAACCTAGAAGCAGCATAAAGCCAGCAAAGAGTAAGCTACTTAAAATAATATGTATAGAAGCGGGTGCCCAAACTTGAGGTTTTATTAAGTTAGCGACACGTAACTTTAGTCCTATACTAAAGAGTAAAAGAGTCACACCTAAATTTGCGATTGAATTGAGTAATTCTGTGGTTTTAAACCCTGAAAGATTTAAAGCAAAACCTGCAATTAGAAAGCCGATCAATGGCGGAAGTTTAAGTTGGTAAACAACAAAACCGCAGACAAACGCTGCTGCAAAATAAATTAGTTCCATAATACTTAATATGACTTCGATTGTTTTTACAGTGTAGCGAAATCTCAGTGCTTTTGAAATAAATAGTATGACTAATGAAGATACACTTGAACTATCCATAATTCGTATGAAAAACATGCGATAGTGCATTGTTTAATGTAAAAACTGATTAAATAGCTATTTTTTCGCTGACATCAGCTTTTAAATATGGTTAAGATGCAATAACAAAGGATTTTAGGTATGGCTGTATTAAGGCGGCTGTGCTTAAGGAGAAATAGATGTTTAAAAAAATTCTTGCATCAGTCGGTATTGGTGCAGCAAAAGTTGATACTATTTTAGAAACCGAACACCTTCAGCCTGGGCAGAAGTTTAATGCTCAAATTGTGATCACGGCAGGCGACGTAAGCCAAGAAATATCTGGGCTCGATTTAGCTTTAATGACGCGAGTGAAAGTTGAAGGTGAAGAGGGCAGTTATTTCACAAATCACGTAATAGATAAGTGGCGAATTACTGACATTGGCACAATAGAGCCAGGGCAAGAAAAACACATTCCTTTTGAAGCTCGTCTACATTCAGAAACGCCGATAACAGAAATTAATGCCGGTTATAACCAGTCTTACGTTTGGCTTGAAACGGGGTTAGACATTGATTTAGCATTGGATCCAAGTGATAAAGACCACCTCCATATTTATCCCAATGATGCTGTTAATACCTTTATGCAGGCAATGGATAAACTCGGTTTCAGTTTGGTTAAAGCTGATGTAGAAAAAGGCTACTTGCGTGCAACAACGTTTAGCTCAGTATCTGGGTGTTATCAAGAACTTGAATATAAACCAAATAGCCGTAGCTTGTTTGGCCTGCAAGAAATTGAGTTATCATTTGTGCCAGAAGCGCATAAAACTCATGTATTAATTGAACTTGATAGAGCGTTTCGTGGTGATGGTTATGTAGATTTAACCATTGAACATGACCATGTAAACTTATCTCAGTTATGTGATCAGCTCGAGCGGTTATTTGCATAAGCTTATTTTACTTCATT
>Ga0115572_10001829_pt1 | contig 17175 bp, 14 predicted proteins | sample COGITO_mtgs_1206_FD_88681 | JGI IMG/M metagenome (GOLD analysis project Ga0115572, IMG submission 88681) | Pelagic marine microbial communities from North Sea - COGITO_mtgs_120607 | ecosystem: Environmental > Aquatic > Marine > Epipelagic | place: Germany:Helgoland, sampling site Kabeltonne... | reverse complement strand
TAAACTCCTGGTGCACCTTCTAAAGCCTCCACTTCTAAACCAGTATCGTCCGCAAAACAATCAAATCCGTAGTGTTCTTTTAGGTAATGTGCTTTTTGAAAAGCATTTGCTTCTAATGTGTTACCTGTTTCTGGAATATCTTCTGTACACCCAATGTCTTCTAGGCTTACAATTTCGATTCCCTTAGGCATTAACATTTGAATTTCTTCAAGTTTATTTGGGTTATTGGTGGCAAATACGATTTTCATGTTATGGGTTTCGATATTAGATATGATTTTTTTAGTGATCCTCTCTAGATGAAAACACTTTAAGTAATAGGGTTTAAGCTACTGTAAATGTATTAGTTACTACTGTATGTTTGGATTTTTTTAAAGCCTTTTGTTGTGTGTTTTTTTAAGTCTCCATTTGGATCAGAATAAACAAGTAGTGCCTCTATTGCTGGATTTTTTTCTAAGTATTTTTTACTTGCCTTTAAGCCCATTACCATAAATGCTGTAGCGGTAGCATCTGCTATCATGCAGGATTCCGTTACGATGGTTACACCTAGCAAATTACTCTTAGCGGGTTTGCCTGTATAGGGGTTTATGGTATGCGCATATTTCATACCAGTTGTTTCGTCAACCTTAAATTTTCTGTAATTTCCAGAGCTAGCTACAGCTGTATTTTCAACTTCAATAATTGCTTCGAATCGATCTTCTAGTATGGTTTCTGATGTTTTGTCTACTCCAATTTGCCAAAGTTTAGCATCTGCATTAAGGCCTTTGCATTTCACTTCTCCACCAATTTCTACCATATAATTGGCAATACCAACTTTCTCTAAGTGTTCAGCAATAAGGTCTACAGTAAAACCCTGAGCTATTGCATTAAAATCTAGCTGCGTATTCAAATCTAGTTTTTTAACTTTCCCTTTTTCGATTGAAACCTTTTTATAGCCTACTGAACTTTTAAGACTCGTAAAATCTTCCTTGTTTTTTTTAGACAATTCTTCAAATCCAAAACCCCAATAATTTACCATTGGAGCAATAGTAGGGTCGAAGGCTCCCTGAGTTTTTTTGGCAATCATTTGGGCTGTTTCAAATACACGTATAAATAATGTATCTACTTCATAAGATTCGTTTCTGTTGATTTTACTTATCATAGAGCTGTCTATATAAGTAGACATTGACCTATCGACTGCATGCAATACACTATCTATATCTGACTGGTAAGTTTGTGCATTAGAACTCATGTAGCTTATATGGTAAGTAGTACCTTGGGTATATCCGTAATTCCGAACCAAAACTTCTTTAGACGATTTTGAAGCACACGAACTGAGTAGGACTGATACTAGGATTAGAAGGTGTTTCATCTCATTTTATTTTAGTAATTGTAACCAACCAAATTTAATCAAAAAATGAAAGGGTACGTTATTTTTTTACCGCTTGATTTTGAATTTCAAAGAAATATGAAAAAAAAAGACCCGCATTTTGCGGGTCTTTTTTTTAGTTTAAATAATTAACCTCCAAAATCATCAAAGGCAACATTTTCTTCTGGAACACCCCAATCATCGCACATTTTAATAACGGCTTGATTCATCATTGGTGGACCACAGAAATAAAATTCTATATCTTCTGGAGCATCGTGAGGTTTTAAGTGATGATCGATCACTGCATTGTGAACAAACCCTAAGAATCCATCTCCATTATCGTCCAAACTTTTCTTTTCGTTCCAGTTGTCTTCTGGTCCAGGTTCAGAGAGCACAAGATGAAATTTAAAGTTTTCAAATTCACGTTCTATCTGACGGAAATCTTCTACATAGAACAATTCTTTTTTAGAACGTCCACCGTAGTAGTAAGTTACCTTACGTTTGGTTTTTAACGTATGGAATAAGTGGAATAAATGCGAACGCATTGGAGCCATACCAGCACCACCTCCTATATAAACCATTTCTGATTCATTGTCTTTTATAAAGAATTCTCCATAAGGGCCAGAAATAGTTACTTTATCTCCTACTTTACGAGAGAAAATATAAGAGGAACAAATTCCAGGATTTACGTCCATCCAATCATTTTTAGCTCTGTCCCATGGTGGAGTAGCTATACGAATGGTTAGCATTACTATATTACCTTCTGCAGGGTGGTTAGCCATAGAATAAGCTCTGAAGATTTCTTCATCGTTCTTCATTTTTAAAGGCCATATACCAAACTTATCCCACTCACTTTTATACTTGTCTGGCCCTGCTGGGTCCGATGGATCTGGACTAATATCCATATCTTTAAAGTCTACCTCAACCTCAGGGACATCTATTTGAATGTATCCACCGGCTTCAAAATCTAATGTTTCTCCCTCAGGAAGTCTTACTACAAAAGCTTTTATGAAAGTAGCTACATTGTAATTAGAAATGACTTCACATTCCCATTTTTTTATTCCAAAAATTTCTTCAGGAATGTTAATGTTCATGTCATTTTTAATCTTGACCTGACATCCCAATCGCCAATCATTTGCGATTTCTTTACGGGAGAAGTAAGGCTTTTCTGTAGGAAGAATTTCTCCTCCACCTTCAGTAACCTGACATTTACACATGGCACAAGTTCCACCACCACCACAAGCTGAGGGTAAAAATATCTTGTTTTCTCCAAGTGTAGAGAGTATTGTACTACCCGCATCAACTTCTATTTCTTTTTTACCGTTTACGATAATCTTAACTTTTCCACCCGGAGAAAGTTTAGCTTTTGCAAAAAGTAGGACTCCAACCAGCGCTAATACTACCGCTAGAAATACCAATAATGTTGTTATAAGTGTAAGCATATTTCTGTATTTTCAGAATTATAATTGAATACCCATAAAGCTCATAAAAGCTATACCCATTAAGCCTGTTATAATAAATGTTATACCCAATCCACGTAGTGGGGCAGGAACATTTGAATAACGAATTTTTTCGCGAATTGCTGCTATAGCAACGATTGCAAGTAACCAACCAAAACCAGAACCTAAGCCAAAAGCTGTAGCCTCTGCGATGGTCGAGTACTGTCTTTCTTGCATAAACAGTGCACCACCCAAGATGGAACAGTTTACCGCAATCAATGGAAGGAAAATTCCTAAAGCACCATATAGTGCTGGAGATACTTTTTCAACAATCATCTCTACCAACTGAACCATTGAAGCAATTACTGCAATGAACATGATAAAACTTAAGAAAGATAAATCTACATCTGCTAAATCATCTGATAGCCATGCTAAAGCTCCTGCTTTTAAAACGTAGTTTTCTAATAAGTAATTGATAGGTACAGTAATACCCAAAACAAATATTACAGCGGCACCCAGTCCAACTCCTGTTTTTACTGTTTTTGAAACAGCTAGGTAAGAACACATCCCTAAGAAATATGCAAAAATCATATTGTCTACAAAGACGGACTTGACGAATATATTTACTAAATCTTGCATACGGTTAGTTTTCTTCGATTAGGTCAGTATTTTTACTTCTTTGTACCCAGATAATTAAGGCTACAGTAATTAAAGCCATCGGTGGCAAAATCATCATGTTATTGTTCATGTAACCTGCTTCATAAAAAGATTCTGGTATAATTTGGAATCCTAATATTTTTCCGGAACCAAATAATTCTCTAAAAAAAGCAACCACAACTAGTATCCATGCATAACCTATACTGTTTCCGATAGCATCTAAAAACGATGGCCAAACCTTGTTTCCTAAAGCAAAGGCTTCCAAACGTCCCATAATGATACAGTTTGTAATAATTAAACCTACAAATACAGATAGTTTTTCTGATACATCTGGCATAAAGGCTTTCAGCAATTCGTTAACCAAAATTACTAAGGCTGCTACAATGACCAATTGGACTATAATACGTATTCTTGAAGGAATTAGGTTTCGCATTGCCGAAACGATAATATTTCCAAATACCATTACAGCCATTACAGCTGCAGACATTACAAATGCTTGTTCCACTTGAACTGTAATCGCCAATGCAGAACATATCCCTAATACTTGTACAGAAATTGGATTTGACCCGTCTAGGGGATCAGTCATCAATTTGCGATTCTTTTTAGAGAAAAGTTCTTCTTTCTTTTCTGACATAATTAGTTGTTTAAAGCGTTGAAGTAGTTTACATAGACTGCTAAAGTTCGCGTTGTCATTTCTTCAACACCTTTAGAAGTAATTGTTCCTCCAGTTATACCATCTACTTTAGAGTTCATTCCTTTACCAGAACCATCTTTTACAACCACAATGGGTAAGAAAGTACCTGAGGTATCTGCGACCATCTCACCGGCATATTGATCCGAATAAAAACCTTGCTTTATTTCGGCTCCTAAACCTGGTGTTTCTCCTTTATGATCAAAGGTTGCACCGTAAATGGTTTTGTAATCAGACTCTAGAGCTACAAAGCCCCAAATAGGACCCCAAAGACCCGTACCAACTACTGGAATTACGTAGTATCTAGAACCGTTCTTTTCACATATGTACAGTGGGTAGTTACGGTCAGATAATTTTAAATTTTTATCTCTAAACTCCTTTTGAATATCCACATCAAATGCAGCTGCACTTATATCCTTTCCAGAAATAATTTTAGATTCAACTACGTAAGTGTCAAACATTTCTTGAGCATTTTCTCGAGTTGCCTCGACTTTAATTGCACTTAAAATGTTGATCATTTTTTTGTCAGATGTATTTTTATCTTGACGCGACTTGAGCCCTTGGGAGGCTACCGCTAACAAGGTACCAACCACTACCACCATCAAAATAGCGAAAGTGAATGTATACCCGTTACTGTTTTTATTGATTGCCATATCTGTGAATTAAGCCGTTTTTACTCGTTTCATTCTTCTATTGATGTTTGCGGCAACCACATAGTGGTCTATTAAAGGTGCCATCACATTCATAAATAGAATTGCCATCATAATTCCTTCTGGATAGGCAGGATTAACCACTCTAATTAGGATCCCTAGCAGTCCAATTAGAAAACCATAAATCCATTTACCTGTGTTTGTTTGTGCAGCAGATACTGGGTCCGTAGCCATAAAGACTACTCCAAACAAGAATCCGCCTAAGCAAATTTGATGTATTGGATTTATTTTCAACAAGTAATTTGTACTTTCAATAGAGGCAGAGAAGTAGTTAAAAATCATACCCATAACAATACCTCCAACAATTCCAGATATAATCACTCTCCATGAACCAATTCCTGTGGCTATTAAATACGCAGCTCCTACTAATATAAGTAAGGCAGACGTTTCGGAAGCAGAACCTGGAATTGTACCAATAAAACTCTCTAGTAGCGAGGGTACTTTATCAACTAGTCCATTGTAAGCATCGGATAATGCTGTTGCACCAGAATATCCGTCTACCGGCATTTGGTTGTTTAAAGAAACCCATACTTTATCTCCTGACATAACCGTTGGGTAGGCAAAGTATAAAAATGCTCTGGCAGTAAGTGCAGGATTTAATATATTCATTCCTGTACCACCAAATACTTCTTTACCAATAACAACAGCAAAGGCAACAGATATAGCTAGCATCCATAAGGGTAAGTCTGCAGGCATAATCATTGGGATTAATAAACCCGTAACCAAGTACCCTTCGTTTACAGAGTGACCTCTGGAAATTGCAAATGCAAATTCAATTCCTAAACCAACTCCATAGGAAACAACAATCATAGGAAGAACTCTTAAGGCACCGTATAAAAACGAATCCATCAGCTGCGGTTCTACACCAATTGCAGTAAAGTGTTGGTAACCGATATTCCACATCCCAAAAATAAGTGCAGGAAGAAGGGCAATAATTACACTAAACATTGTTCTTTTTAGATCAATTGCATCGTGTATGTGTGAACCTGATTGTGAAGTATGATCAGGTACAAATAAAAATGTTTCAAAAGCATCGTAAGCAGGGTATAACTTTTCAAGTTTACCACCTTGCTCAAAGTGAGGCTTTATACCATTAAGTACATTTTTGAATAATTTCATGGTTTTGTTTTTAGCTACATTCTTTTTTTACCAGATCCAAACCTTCTCTAAGAATTTCTTGAACGGGGATTTTTGATGTACATGAAAATTCGCAAAGAGCGAGATCTTCTTCGGCAACTTCATAGATACCTAAATTCTCCATCAACTCTATGTCACCAATCATGATTGATTTTATGAGATGTTGCGGGTGTACATCCATTGGAAGTACAGATTCATACTGACCTGTTACAACGTAAGCACGCTCTTCGCCATTCATATTGGCAGAAATAGGGTATTCTTTCTTTGGATTCATCCAAGAGAAGAATGTTCTGGATAATGAGAATTTACTTAAACCTGGAAGTAACCAACCTAAGAATTCTTGTTCTTTACCCTCTGAAATAACAGATATTTCATTGTGGTAAAAACCTAAGTTTCCATCTGCTGCAATCTTGTTTCCAGTGAGTACATTACCACTGATGTATCGACTTTCTCCAGGTTTAATATTAGCTTCAGTAAGTGCCGTAATAGATGCACCTTGCATAGTTCTGTAGTAACGAGGTTTTACAACTTGAGAACCTGCTAGGGCAATCAAGCGCGTAGCGTCGTATTTACCTTGGCTAAATAACCGTCCAATAGCAACTACATCCTGGGGATACATGTACCATACTACTTCACCTTTATTAATAGGATCGATATGGTGAATTTGCACACCAACATTTCCAGCAGGGTGAGGTCCTGATACATTGTTTATTTGAACTCCTTTAGCACTCGTAAATACAGACGAGGAATTGGAATTCCCATCTAAATTTAAATGTGTTTTGCCATCGGTTAGCTTTGTAACAATATCTAAACCAGCTTGGAACTCTTCTTCCATACCGTGTAAAACAAAATCGCTATCGCATGTAAGAGGCGCAGAGTCAAAAGCTGAAATAAATACAGCCTTTGGCATGTCAGCCGGATTCGCAATAACAGCGAAAGGACGTTGACGTACAAATGGCCATAAGCCAGATGCCAACATCTGTTCGATGATTTGCGCTCGCGTTACATCTTTTGCTTTTGCTTTGGAGAATTCTTTGTAGGAGATTTCAGCATCTGCTTTTACGACTACAGAAAGAATTTTTCTTTTTTCGCCACGACAGATTTCGGAGATTTCACCACTAACGGGAGAGGCAATAATTACATCTGGATTTTCTTTATCAAAAAATAAAGAAGATCCAGCTTGAACCTTATCCCCAACCTTTACGGTTAGTTTGGGTTTTAATCCAATAAAATCTGAGGGCTTTATAACGTAATATTCCGATGAAGGAATATTGGCATAAACTCTATCTGCTGAGCCTGTCAGCTTGATACTTACACCTTTTTTTATACGAATGTCTTTAGACATGCCTATTGTGAGAGATTGATTAATCCTAGTTTTGAAATGCAAAAATAGGTATTTTAAGGGGGTTTCTAAAAAGAATTATTTATTTAGAATGATTTAATATAAGCCCTTTTTATAATACCTTACAAAGATAAAATAAAATGTACTTTTATAAAAAATTAACAGCGCTAAAAGTGAATGTACATTTAAAAATATTTTTGTTTTTTTTATTGAGCTATTTTCAGGTTGTGGTGGCTCAGCCTATTTGGAATTATGGAGCTTTGTTAAAGGATTCTATTTTTAGTGAAGACGCTAGATCTGTTCTTCTTACACCTTCAGAATCTTTGCTTGAATTACCGCTAATTCCGTTAAATTCTACTCAGTTTTTACGCTTGCAATTTGATGAACTGGAATTAAATGCAAAAGATTTCATGTATTCTTTTACACATTGCAATGCCAATTGGACGGTTTCAGATTTACATTCTAGTGAGTTTATGAGTGGCTTTGCCGATAATTATATTTACGATTACGATTTTTCATTCACCACCAAACAATCTTATGTTCATTACGAATTGTTTTTCCCTAACAATGACTTTATATTTACAAAAACGGGTAACTACATAATCACAGTCTACGATCCGGACAACAACAATAAGATATTATTTACAAAACGTTTTATGGTGTACGATCCCTCTTTACTTGTTGGAGCTAAAGTACAACAGGCAACCTTAGCCCAAGGTCGGTATACGGATCATGAAATTGATATTACGGTAAATTTCACTAATATAGACTATGTTAATCCTGTTAGAGACGTTCACTTGGCTATTTACCAAGGCCATCGATGGGACAACGCAATTACAGATTTAGTCCCTAGTTTTGTAGAGCGTAAAAAATTGGTTTACGATTTTGAAGAGGAATCTAGTTTTGAAGCTGGGAATGAGTACCGTTTTTTCGATACAAAAAGTGTTCGTTTTTACACTGAGCGTGTTCAAAAAATAATTTACGATTCTACTGATGTCGTTTTATTGTATCCAGATTATCCAAGAGGAAATGAAGCTTACAGTTTTTATGACGACATTGAAGGGTATTATGTACCTAATATATTAGAAAAAAATAATGCCAATATTGAAGCTGATTATGTTTGGGTAAATTTTTGCTTAAAGCAAAAACCTTTTGTCGACGCTGGATCTTTGTATTTATACGGTGGGCTTACCGATTGGCAATTTAATGACAATGCTGTACTTGATTATAATACGGATGTTGAATGTTATGAAACTTCCTTGTATTTGAAACAGGGGTATTACAACTACAGTTATTTATTTGTTCCGGAGGGTTCTCAGTTGCCAAGTTCTAGACAAATAGACGGAAATTATTTTCAAACAGGTCAGGATTATACCATCCTAGTTTACTTATACGATTATAATTTAGGATACGATCGTTTGTTAGGTCTGAAAAGAGTTTCAAGTAGAGGAATGTTTTAGTTCCTGTAATGCTTCGTTTTAGAGTATTGCTTTTCTTACCCGTACTAGCTTTGTAAGTAAATCTTCCAATTGAGCTAAGGGCAACATATTAGCTCCATCTGATTTAGCTTCAGCAGGATTTGGGTGTGTTTCTAGGAATATCCCGTCTGCGCCAGAAGCGATACCCGCTTTTGCAATGGTTTCTATTAACTGAGGTTTTCCTCCTGTAACCCCCGAGTTTTGATTTGGCGTTTGTAAGGAATGAGTTACGTCAAGTATAACAGGAAAACCTAGGTTTTGAACTGCCGGAATGGCTCGCATATCAACCACTAGATCTTGGTAACCAAACATTGTTCCTCTGTCTGTAATAGCTACATTAGGGTTTCCAGAATCTAAAACTTTTTGAGCTGCAAATTGCATTGATTCTGCTGATAAAAATTGGCCTTTTTTTATGTTTATGGCTTTGCCAGTTTTTGCCGCCGCCACCAATAAGTCTGTTTGTCTGCAAAGAAAAGCCGGAATTTGAAGTACATCCACATACTCAGCTGCAAGTGCAGCTTCATTTGCGGAATGAATATCTGTTACCGTAGGAATGTTAAAATGGGCTCCTACTTTTTGCAGTATTTTTAGGGCTTTAAGATCACCAATTCCAGTAAACGAATCTAACCTTGAGCGATTTGCTTTTCGATACGATCCTTTGAATATAAATGGAATTTCAAGTTTATCTGTAATTTGTTTAATTTTTTCAGCGATTTCGAAAGCCATTTCTTCACCTTCTATAGCACATGGACCTGCCAATAAGTAAAAGTTATTTGAATCTGTATTTTTTAATGTTGGTAGCGCCTTAAGCATAGTTTAAGATATTAAAAAGTCAATAATTGTTTGCGCAAATTCTTTGTCTTTAAGAATTCTACGGTGCCCTAAATTTTTGGTGAGCACTAAAGTACTATTTTTCCAGTTCTTATGAATTTCTTGAGCAGCTTCAAAGGGCGTGTCTTGATCGTCTTTGCAATGAATGATTAAACCCGGTAGGCTTACCTTTTTAACCAAAGTACGCACGCTAAATTCTTCAAATTTGGCATTAAATTTAGTTTCGATTTGTTTTTTTATTCGTTTTTCAACCTTTGTTGATACATTAATTTGCGTGCAAAAAGAATTCAATACCCAGTCAATATTTGATGGAGATGCAATGCTAACACATTTTTTTATATGTAAACCCTGAGAAATAGCATGAATACAGGCAGAACCACCCATGGAGTGACCTACAATGTATTCTATATCCAGATGCCTTTTTTTAAGCTCAAAAATCAATTCGGAAAACTCTAAAAAGTGGGAGTGTCTTCCATTAGAATTTCCATGTGCTGGCGCGTCAAAACTGTATACTTTAAAACCGGCCTCTAAAAGCGGATTTGTTAAATGTGCTACTTGTGTTGCACGTCCAGACCAACCGTGAACAAGTAAAACACCCTTTTCTGCATTTCCCCATTCGTATACTTTTACTTTGTTTTTTTTGAAAGCAATGGTTTGGGTTTTTGCTGCTTTTAAGTAGCCAAGTTCCTTTTTAGGGACTCTAAATCGTATAGGCGTAAAAAACAATAGGTGTGCTAATTTAGAAGCTAGGTAAGGCGAAATAAATTCCAATAAACTAAAACTCTTTCGAATCCATGGCGGGGTTGTTACGGTTGGATTCTGATTAGGTTGTTTTTCCAATTTTGGTCATTTATTTATGCGTTTTAAAAATAAAACGATGCGTTATTTACAAATTGATAGTTGTCCATTATTTACAATAGCAATGGGCTTACCTGTAAATTCTCGGCCTATTAACGGACTATTTTTAGACTTAGATACAATGTTTTCCTCGTGATAAATCCATTTTATACTTGGATCAAATAAGGTCAAATCAGCTAAATTCCCCTCTTCTATTGCTGACGTTTTTAGGCCTAGTATAGACTTAGGTTTTGTGCTTAGTTTTTCAACAATCACAGCCAAATCCATTGCATCTTTAAGCGCAGTGTTAGCTGAGGAAAAGCAGGTTTCTAAATTAATCATTCCAAAGGCAGCCAAATTAAATTCACATTTTTTGTTTTCTATGTTTTGCGGATAATGATCTGAACATATCGCATCTATTGTACCGTCACTTATTCCTTGTTTTAAACCTTTTATATCGTTATCGGTTCGCAACGGTGGGTTTACTTTCAAATTACTATTGTAACTCTCTAATTCTGTATCGTTCAAAAGTAAATGGTAGGAGCTTACATCTGCAGTTACGTTTAGTCCTTTGGTTTTAGCTTCTCTTATAAGATCTACAGATTTAGCAGAACTAATGGTAGAAAAATGCAACTTTGCTTCTGTGTATTCACACAATTGTAAATCTCTGGCAATTTGAAGTTCTTCAGCAACAGAGGGGATTCCTTTTAATCCCAATTTTGTACTTGTAATTCCTTCATTCATTTGTCCTTTTTCTGCTGTTTTACTTTCAGATGAAAAAGACATAATCAATCCTTTAAAATTCTTGGCATACAAAAGCGCTATTTTCATCAAGTTTGCATTGTTGATAGAGCGTTTGTCGTCACTAAAAGCTAGGGCACCATTTTGATGCATATCGAACATTTCTGTGAGTTGTTCCCCTTTTCTGTTAATGGTTAAGGCTCCCATAGGATGAAGGTCTACAATATGGTGTGCATTTTGATTTAATATGTAGCTCACATCAGACTTTGTTTGAATGCTAGGCTCGGTTGAGGGCATAAGAGCAACGTGCGTAAAACCGCCTTGGGCTGCTGCATTCATACCACTCGTTAAATCTTCTTTGTATTCCAGTCCTGGTTCTCCAAAGCGCGCGTTTAAATCTGTCCAACCTTGAGATAAATACAAATTTTCCGACTCAATTATTTTTGCGGCATCATCGTTTATATTCTCCTCTATATGGGTAATGGTTCCATTTTCAATAAGAATATCTTTTGTTTGTTTGTTGTGTTTAGATTCAGGATCTAAAATGGTTGCTTTTTTAATGAGAATTTTCATAAGAATATTTTAGTTCTCCCTATTTTTTTGAGCATTCTTGTTCCATTTCTTTAGCAGTAAACTCTCGAGCACAACACATAGCAATGCTATGAGTATAAATAATCGCCATAGTGGTTTACCGCTTCGATTTTCTTTAAGTGCTTTTTCAAGTTCAAGGCCTTCTTTATTCCATAGATTAAGATGTTCATATTTAGCGCTGTTCTTTTTTAACTCTTCTAGCTCCCAAGTGGCTAATTTGCTTTCCAGTCTATTAAAATTGAACGATACTGTTGAATTTTGATCGCCATTATCTAGCGTGTAGAATCCTGCTTCTTTTAGTGTGTTTTGAATATTTATTTGAATTTTATGATCGAATGTTCTAACCTCGGGAAGTATCACAAAGTCCTCTTTTACAATACGCCAATTTTCAGAATTAGTCTCTTTTTTGAGACTAATGATTCGATCTCTTCCAATTGTATAATAAATCGTTTCAAGTTTTGCACTTTGCGTAGCTATGTTATATAAAACAGGAACAAACAATGCATTTTTTTCAAATGTGTTAGCACTTGTATTTAATGGTGAGGTTTGTAAATAAATGGAACCTCTTTCATTTTTGTAAGAATTTAAAAAGGGCTCATCTGTATTTAATCGAAGTACAGACTCTTCGGACTTAAGGTAGTTTTTTTCGATGCTAAAATAAGTGCTCACCTCTGGGTAAACAGTCGTAAATGATTGTTTTTCAAATACCTCATCAAAAACTCGGTGATTTTTATTCAATTGAGAAACCTGAACTTTCTTATTGTTTAGTTTGCTAAATTTAGGAATACTAAGAGCCTCTGCCAATACTCTAAAAGAGCTTAGGTTTAGGTTTTTGGATGGGTAAATAAGTAAACTCCCACCTGCAATGGTGTATGCTCTTAAAGCATTAATAAATCCGGATGTGGGTGCTACTACGTCTTCCAAAATGATCAGATTGTAGTTGTCTAAGCTGGCATAATCCAGCGTACCAATGGCCGATTGATTGAAATTGAAAATAGAGTCACTAAACAATCTTTTTAATGAGTAGTTGCTTTCTTCTTCAAACACACTCAGTACTTGTGTACGCTCTTGCACTTCATAATTAAAATACAAACGATTGTCAAATACAATGGTAGCATCACTTATTTCTATGTATCCATTCTGTTTACCTAGGGTATTGTTGTTGTAACTAAGTTTGGCAGTTGTGCTGGAGTTCGCTTCAATTTTTAGCGTACTCAATGCCTTTTGTTTTCCGTTAATAAATACTTTAGCGCTTAGCTTTTCTATCGTCTCATCAGAGTTGTTGGATACTTTAAAAATCAACCATTCTTGTTGTCCAATGGTATGATTTGGAGTTTCTAAGAAGCAGGTGTCTACAGAAAGGTTCGTTTGAGGGTAAGAGCTTATGGGCAATAGGTGAGTGGTGAGCTCTTTACTATGTTCATAAAAATTTTCTGGACAAGACGTTTTTTGATAATCACTAATCAAGTACAGTTCAGCTTCACTATTTTTTTCGTTTTGAATTAAAGACTGAAAACGGTCTATAACCAAATGAAGTTTTAATACCGCGGGTACAATTTGTGTATTGTCTATTGCTTGTAAACAATCGTTGTAATCTAAAATCTTTTGATGCTTTCCTTGCAAATCGTTGCTTATAAAAACAAACTCATCTTTAGATTTGTGTGCATCTAAAACAGATCTAGCATTGTTTTTAGCTTGTTCTATAAGCTGGCCTTTGTCATTATTGGCACTCATGCTAAAAGAGTTGTCTATATAAACACCTATTATTTTCTTTTCGTTACTAAGTGCTTCTTCTTTAGAAATGTAAGGCTCACAAAAAGCCAGTATAATGGCAGAAAGCAATAGCAACCTTACCAGTAAAAGCAACAGTTTTTGAAGTTTGTTAATGTTGCTTTTCTTTTGTTGCAACTGTCTTAAAAATGAGACATTACTAAAGTAAACGGTCTTATGCCTTTGTAAGGAAAATAAGTGAATAAGAATAGGGATGGCAAGTGCCAGAAATGCGTAAAGGAAGTATGGTTCCAGTAATTTCATTAAAGAGCAAAGTTAAAGTTTTTATAGTATTCTGAAAGTTGAAATGCTAAAAGTTCTCATAAACACCTAATCCAAATAAAGCAAAATCATATTTGGCAGGATCTTCTTTACAAAAATAGCGCAAGTGTGTGTCGAGTTCTTTTACTGTTTTCCAATCATTTGCTTTACGTGTTATGAGGCCTAATTTGCGTCCCACATTTGCCGTGTGTACATCTAAGGGGCAGGATAATTGACTGGAATTGAGCGTTTTCCATAGACCAAAATCTACGCCTTCTTTGTTTGTTCTTACCATCCATCTTAAAAACATGACCAGTCTTTTTGAGGCCGATCCTTTTAACGGATCTGAGATGTGTTTTTCTGTTCTTTTCAGATGATCGATGCTGAAAAATATTTTTTTAAAATTAGAAATTCCGGCACTCATGTCTTCTTTTTGGGTGTAAAAACAGGCTTCCAGACCCTTATGGTTTTGATAAATGTTTTTTAAGGCGAGTAAAAAGGTGTTAAAATCAACTCCCTGAAAAGTTCTGTGACAAAAATCAAGACTTTTTTGAAGTTCTTTATGTTTGGCATTTAAAATAAAGTCATGCGGACTGTTGTCCATAATATCTAGCATCTTTCGCGCATTCTTCATGATCATGGGTCTTCTTCCCCAAGCAATGGTAGCGGTTAAAAAAGCAGCTATTTCTACATCTTCTTTTTTACTAAATTGGTGCGGAATGCTTATGGGATCTTCGTTTATAAAATCGGCATTTAAATACAGTTTGACTTTTGCGTCTAGAAAATCTTTGATCTCATTTGAGTTCATGAATGGATTCATTTTTTGGATGAATTTTGGTCCCTGCAATTTACAACAATCAATGATTAGAAAGAACTTATTCACATCGTATTATTCTTGTCATTTATTTTATATTTTCGAGTTTCTCAATTTACTATTTATGAAACTTTGTATTGCCGAAAAACCTAGTGTCGCAAGAGAGATTGCCGAGGTGATAGGTGCAAAAGAAAAGAAAATAGGGTATTACGAAGGCAATGGCTACCAAGTTACATGGACCTTTGGGCATTTTTGTACCCTAAAAGAACCTCATGAATACAATCCTTCTTGGAAACCTTGGAATTTAAGTTACCTGCCCATTTTACCACCTGCTTATGAAATTAAATTAATTGACAACAAGGGGGTTAAGGAGCAGTTTAGGATTATAAAGTACTTAGTTGACTCATGCAGTAAGGTAATCAATTGTGGGGATGCTGGTCAAGAAGGAGAATTGATACAACGCTGGGTTCTTGAACATGCCGGCAATACCAAACCTATTGATCGTCTTTGGATTTCGTCGCTTACCAATGAGGCGATTCGAGAAGGTTTTTCTAAACTTCAAGAGGGTAGTAAGTTTGATAGATTGTACCATGCAGGAAAATCTAGAGCTATTGGTGATTGGGTTTTGGGTTTTAATGCTACACGATTGTACACCCTTCGTTACGGCAATGGTAAACAAGTATTGTCTATTGGGCGTGTGCAAACGCCAACCCTAGCCATGATTGTAAACAGACAGAAAGAGATTGAAGATTTTAAACCCAGTCCTTATTGGATGTTGCAAACAAAATATAAGAATACTGTTTTTAATGCGGAGGCCGGTAAGTTTATTCAAGTAGCTAAAGCCAAGCAACAATTAGACTTAATGTCTGGGTCTGATTTTGAGGTCGTATCCAACCAAACAAAAGAAGGAAAAGAGAGTCCTTTACGTTTGTTTGATTTAACGTCTTTACAAGTGACCTGTAACAGTCGGTTTAATCTTTCTGCAGAAGACACGCTAAAAGTAATACAGAGCTTATACGAGAAAAAGTTATGCTCTTACCCTAGAGTAGACACTACTTTTTTACCCAACGATGTTTATCCTAAGATCGAAGGTATTTTAAGAGGTTTAAAAGTGTACGCTGCTATTACAAGTCCTTTGTTAGGAAAGCCTATTCGAAAGTCTAAAAAAGTATTTAACGATAAAAAAGTAACCGATCACCATGCAATTATTCCAACCGGTCAAAATCCAAGTTCCGGTTTGTCGTACAACGAAAAAATGGTGTTTGATTTAATTAGCAAACGCTTTATAGCTGCTTTTTATCCTGATTGTATTGTTTCGAATACCACGGTTAGGGGGCAGGCCAATACAGTTACTTTTAAAGCCAATGGAAAACAAATTTTAGATTTTGGCTGGCGTAATGTGTATGGTAAAGATGCTACATCAGCTTCTGAAGAAGCCAACATGCCCGATTTTAAAGTAGGCGAAAAGGGAGCTCACGAGCCTGTATTAGACGAAAAATTAACCAAAGCACCTGCTTGGTTAACAGAAGGGACTTTGTTACGTGCAATGGAAACAGCGGGAAAACACGTAGAAGACGAGGAAGCTAGAGATTTGATGAAGGAAAATGGAATTGGTCGACCCTCAACACGAGCTGCGGTAATAGAAACCTTGTTTAGACGCAAGTACATTGTAAAACAGAAAAAGAAATTGGTGGCTACTCCTATGGGAGTTCAGCTTATAGACACCATTCAAAACGAATTGCTTAAATCGCCCAAACTTACCGGCCAGTGGGAAAAAAAGTTAAGAGATATTGCGCAAGGAACTTATGATTATAAGGTGTTTTTAAAAGAAATGGAATCTTTAGTGGCTACGGTAGTAAAAGATGTTAAAAACCGTCAGTCGGTTCATCGTTTTAGTTTAGCTGATGTTAAGGTAAAAAAGAAAGTAGCTCAGATTTTGTGTCCAAAATGCCAGAAGGGAAGTCTATTAAAAGGGAACAATGCTTTTGGTTGTAGCGATTATAAAAACGGCTGCCATTTGGTATTTCCTTTTGCACAATTCGGTAAAAAATTAACTGAAAATCAATTGAACCAGCTCATCACTAAAAAGAAAACAAACTACAGCAAAGGTTTTGTAAACGAAGCTAACAAAGTAGAAGCAAGGCTTGTTTTAACAGATGATTTTAGTGTCGTGTTAGAGCTAAAGGAGCAAGCCTCTTTACTGTGCCCAAATTGTAAAACCGGAACCATACTTAAAGGTAAAACAGCTTTTGGCTGTAGCCGATATCAACAAGGCTGCAAAACCTTAGTTCCTTTTGAATACGCAGGTAAAAAACTAAGCGAAGCGCAGTGCATGCAATTGCTGGGTAAAGGAGAAACTGCTGTCCTTAAAGGCTTTGTTCAAAACGGTATAAAAATAGACGCCAAACTAAAGTTTGATGCACAATTTAATATTTGCTTGGTTTAGACTATTTAAGGCTGTTAGGCTAAAGTTTTTTTGTTACAATCGTTTAAAATTGCAGCTTTAGTATTCTTGTTTTGTAGCCATTTTC
>Ga0115572_10001824_pt1 | contig 17222 bp, 15 predicted proteins | sample COGITO_mtgs_1206_FD_88681 | JGI IMG/M metagenome (GOLD analysis project Ga0115572, IMG submission 88681) | Pelagic marine microbial communities from North Sea - COGITO_mtgs_120607 | ecosystem: Environmental > Aquatic > Marine > Epipelagic | place: Germany:Helgoland, sampling site Kabeltonne... | reverse complement strand
TCGCCAGATTAGTAGTGAGCTCGACAAGCTAGATGTCTACTTGGCTGATCGCCGCGAGATCAATGAAGATGATGTGCGCTTACTGGTGCCACTGAGTCATGCGGGTGTGGTTTTTGAAATTGGCAATGCCTTGCAGAGAAAAAATGCAGGGCGAGCATTTGAGCTTATTGATCAGCAACTTGCGCGTAAAGAGAGCGCTATTGGTATTTTAAGAGCCTCCATTATACCAACCGTACGTAATTTATTTATGTCCGCAGTTGTCAGTCAGGGCCGTAACGTGCCCAGTAATAACTACAAACAATACGCCAGCGCCCTTGATGCGCTACCTGCTAATGAGCGCGCATGGCTACCGCAGAAAAAAGCGGGCGGAGTGAATGCTTACCCTTTGTTTTTAGCTAGTCAGAATGCTAAGGCCTTTGGAGTCGATAAGCTGGTGCAAGCGATGCAGGCTTGTTTGGATGCGGACAAATCATTGGTCAGCTCCAGCCTTGATCACCGCACGGTACTTCATCGACTCATCGCTACAGTTTGCACATCCTAACAAATCTATTCTTGTTTTAGAATGAAGACCCTCATCATTGCCTCATTTACAGGTGTTATCGCTGGTTTATTAGGTGCGCTTTGTGGTGTGGGTGGCGGAATAGTGATGGTGCCAGCTTTTGTGACGGTTTTAGGTTTTGAACAGAAAAAAGCGGTAGCGACTTCATTAGCCGTCATTGTCATTATTGCTCTCGTGGCCACCCTCAATACCTCTTTGCGTAAAGAGCCAGGTCTTATTGACTGGCGAGTTGTTGCCCTCGCAGCTGTAGCAGCAGCGCTTGCAGCATGGTTTGGCACGGACCTAATGCACAAGCTCAGCAACCAATACCTGACCCGAATTTTTGGCGTCGTCTTGCTGGTGTTTGGCATCAAGATGTTACTGAGTAAGTAACGTATTAGAGAATCAACCCGCGAAGCAGAAGATCACTTTATCAGGCCGTGCAGCTCTGTGGGCTCATGAAAGAGAAAGTTTGGATTGGCACCAACGAGCGCCTCGGGAGAATTAAACCCCCAACCTACTGCAGCCACTGGCACCCCCGCCTTTTTTGCGGCTTTAACATCACGTATCTCATCACCGATATAGATGATTTCATCTGCTTCGATGGAGAAGGTTCTACATATGGAACGTAAATGCTTGGCTTTGCCGGTTAGTTTTGAGGTGGATGAGACAAAAGAGAAAACATCTTGTAAGCCGTGATGCTGAAGGAACAGTTCTACGTTCTCGACAGAATTAGATGTCAAGATGCCAAAATGGTCGCTCTGTTTTCTTAATTCAGGCAAGACCTCGGCCATGCCGGTAACCATTGGCAACTGATTAATCCGAGACTTAAGTATGCGAGTGCCCTTGTAGAGTAATTTAGGAACAAGTCTTTTGGGTACGGCCAAGTGATCTAGGAAATCACTGAGCTTCATATGCCGTAAGTAGTGTACCTCTTCGTCTTTAATAGTGCGCAGATTGTGCTCGCCTGCCATTTCATTGTAAATGCTCAGTGCCTCGTCGAGAGTATCAGCAATGGTGCCGTCAAAGTCGAAAATGAGTGAGCGATATTTCATGGGTGATACTTAGTGAAGTAGAGCGTAAACTATTTTTCTCATTCTACGATGGAAAAAAAGGGGGGAGTCTGTCACTGTATATACTAACTTCTTTTTTATGGATAACAACAGCCCGAGATTTAGCCTGGCGCTCATTACCTTTAGCGCGCTTTACATGCTGATTGCAATCATGGCGGCTATCAGACAAGGCAACACGGAGTTTGTTTTTTATATCGTAGTGATGGCGGTGCTGATTACGAGTTTGGTGCTAGTGCACAGAAGGGTGAATTTTTCAAGCGGGGTGTTATGGGGCATGAGTTGTTGGGGCTTGCTCCATATGGCAGGAGGATTAGTACGCTTGCCAGAAGCCTTCACTGAGAATGGTGCGCAGCCTGTGCTGTATTCTTGGTGGATGATCACAGATTTATTAAAATATGATCAGGTGGTGCACACCTATGGCTTTGGCATTACCACATGGGTCTGCTGGCAAATTTTAAGATCTAACATAAAAAAACAAACAGGGCAAACTCCTGAGCCAAGCTATGGCTTATGCATTTTGAGTGCCGCTGGGGGCATGGGATTTGGCGCTCTCAATGAGATGATTGAGTTTATTGCGACCCTGACAATTCCAGAAACAAACGTAGGCGGCTATAATAATACAGGCTGGGACCTTGTTTTTAATCTTATAGGTTGCGCCTTGGCTGCGATAATCATCAGGCAGGGGCATACTAGGGAAAGCCAGGGGATAGCTGAGATGAATAGCTAGGTGGACGATGCGCAAGAGCAGCTGAGAATGAGAACAGTGTTGTTCTGTACAGTCCACCTCACATTGAGGCCGTTAATAAGACAGCCATACTCACGTTGTTGATCATCGTTCTGATAAGCGGGTCTCGGGTCCATCGAGAGAGATTTTTCTATCAGCCTCTTAGTGGCACTATCGATGTTGGCATCAATGTCGTTTTGCCAATGTAGCGCCAAGGGGGGAGGTGGCCCTTGAGCAAAGCCTTCGGACGCATTAGGCAAACAATCAGCGTAGGGCACGTAGGGTTTGATATCGATCACGGGCGTGCCATCAACTACATCTACACCGCTCAAGTGGATGATGGGTGCCAGCGGATCGAGCAGGTCAATCTTTTCTATCTTGAGACAAGAAAGGCCAATGGGGTTGGGCCTGAATGGCGACCTACTAGCAAAGACACCAACTTTTTGGTTACCCCCAAGACGAGGCGGTCTAACCGTCGGCTTCCATTCCTTATGGCTGGTGTGGTGGAATATAAAAACCAGCCACAGGTGGGAAAATCCGTCCAAACCGCGGATAGCATCGAGCTGTCGATATTCTGGTTCGAAGACTAATTGACCCCAGGCTTCGTCAACCAAGCCAGACTGGCGTGGTACACCAAACTTTTCTCCATAACATGTTCTTACATGCGCAATAGGTTTGATGTTCATGATGGTGATGAGCCCATTACTTGAAGCTGGTTATTGGCGTTAATGAATGTGTGAGTCACTCCCAGATCCCCACTCGAATCCAAATTGAAGCCAGATGCTGTGATCATCACCTCGTTCGTTACTATGATCGTAATTATATTGAAGTCGTGCCATGGAGGGGGTTTTACCAAACAAAAAATAATGGCTGAGTGAGGGTGAAAAACGATGGCGTTCTGGAAGCTCCGGGTCCTTGACGCCCTCGAGATAATTGTAACGTAGTCCCATTTCCCATTCTGGTTTAAATCGATAAAGGGCGGCGGAACTGAAAGCAGTTTCTTCAAAGCTTCCCTCCTCTGTGGACACTTTGCGCAGCATCGCATCATTGCGCCATGTGAATTGCTTGCCCTTCGGTTTATCTTCACGCCAAGTGTATGTAAAATCTAAGCCGTAAAGTTGTGCATTTCCCCCCATGAAATTTTCTCCTTTTAGATAACTCGCCCCGTAGATGAATTGACACGTATCCCTGGGCCAGAAAATGGCCTGATAGCGTGCTGATAGAATATTTTTATCCCATAACGCCTCTTCAGCTTCTTCGCTATGGTTGTGGTTACTTTCCATTTCTCCGCCTTCTTCTTCATGTTCGTGTTTAATGGTGTCACCCAAGGAGACCACCAAGCGATCGTCCCAGTGAGTGGGGACCATCCAGATGAGTTCTACCCCTTCAATAATAAGACCATCTTCACCGAGGAATCGAACATTACCGAGGTCCGCATCCACAAATTTCCAAGCGTGGTTGTGAATACTATTTTGAGTGCCAATTGCAGCTAGTAATCTGCCGGCTTTGAGATCAACCCCACCAGGAAGGTGCAAAAATTTCAGGTAAAGTTCCTCAAGCTCGGCATTCCAGTGGTCCTCATCATTCCAAGAAAGAATACCCTCTGTAAACCCAGCAATATTTTCACCATAGTGCATATCAGCACCGAGTGAGAGGGCGGGTATACTGAAGCCCGACTGAGCAGGATCGTGACCCCCATGAGCCAGATCAGATTTTTCTAATCCAGTATCACCGAGGGCAGCACGTAAATGGAATCTGGGCGCTATCACGAGTGATGGCTCGTCATCATGCGTGTGCTCGGTGCCACCAAAAGGGAATTTTTCAACAATGCCATCTACATTATCGTCAGTGGCTTCATCGGCGCTCTCATTAGCGTAAGTGTGCAAGGCCAGAGACAAGAACAAACAAGCCGTAACCCTTGCGAGGGAATAAAGATGAAGAGGTGGCTGGTATGTAGACATAGAAAACGGAGCGGGCCACATGGCTCCGCTCCGTAATATTAATAGGTCATGATTGCACTGGCCAATCCTAAATAGGGCCGAATCTTGACGTGGGGCTAGCGGACTTCGCCTGGGCCCCAATCAAACCCGAATTGTAGCCAGATGCTGTCTTCTGTGCCGTGACCCTTAATGTCATCATGGTTGTATTGGAGGCGGACTAAACCGCTGAGATCACTGCCAAAATCAAACCTCTTGGTAAGTGAGGGAGAGATACGGTGCCGCTCAGCGAGTTCAGGATCAGCAACGCCTTCTAGATAACCGTAACGCAGGCCAGCTTCCCAGTTTTCAGTAAACTCCCAGAGTAGAGCTGTGTTGAAACCGCTATCCTCAAAGCCGCCTTCAACATTTTCTACATCACGCATTAACCATTCGCTACGCCAGCGAAATTGCTGACCCCCAGACTCAAGGCCGTTTTCACGCCAGGTATAGGTGAAGTCGGCTCCATAGACATCGGTGGTCAAACCAAAGCCGTTATCTCCCGTAAGGAAGCTTCCTCCAGCCTGGAAACGATGGAAGTCGTTGGGCCCAAATTGTGCCTGATAGCGAATGACAATGATGTTCTTGTCGGGACGAGCCATCTCGGCCTCTTCATCGTGGCCGTGTTCGCCTTCATCTTCACCCTCGTCTTCATGATCTTCTTCTTCATGATCGTGGGCAACAGCGGAACCTAACCCAATGCTGAGTGCATCCTGCCATGATGTAGGAACCAGCCAAGTTAACTCACCACCATCATAGCCGAAGCCGTCTTCACCAAGAAATCTGACATTAGTCATATTGGCATCAGCAAAATCCCACGCATGTAGATGGCGTGCGTTCTGATCGCCGAAGCGAGCCAGCATACGGCCACCGCGGAGCTCAAAACCTCCTGGGAGCTTATCGATTTTAAGGAAGCCTTCCTCAAATTCAGACTCAAAATCTTCACCATCACGTTTGAAGGTATTGATGGTAGCAAAGCCAGAGACGTAATCACCTAGATAGATGTTGGTGCCTATTTCAAAGCCTTGAAAGTTAAAGTTATCCTCTGAAGGATCATGCCCACCGAAGGCGACCTCATCTGCTGGTAGAGAGGTATTACCGTGAGCTAGTCGCAGGTGAAGTGTGGGCTCTAGGCGTATAGAGTTGTTTATTGCATCCTGTGCTTCTGACGAGGTGGATAGGCTTAGGGGGCTGATCACGAAAGACGCAACCAGGCAAGTGGTGTGTATTTTTTTCATTGGTTGTAGGATTAATTATTATTGAGGTTTGGGAGAACGTTTGAATGGGCTGTAGTTAGGGCTGCAAAAGTAGGCCAAGATGAACAAGGCGCCTAACACTAGAACGATGGCTGGCCCTGTTGGAATATTGAAGGGAACTGAGATAATCACCGCGAGCACAGCACTGATGCAGCCAACGACACCGCCACCCCAAAAGAGCCACCGAGTATGGTTAGTGAAGAGTGATACAATGGCACCTGGGACAACAAGCAGGCCGATGGATAAAATGGGGCCTACGGCTTGGAAGCTAGCCATCAGGGCAAAGATCATGAGCGCATAAAGCAGGTAATTCATCCAGCGAACACCGACGCCCTGTACGGCAGCCACATTGGGCTCAAATAATGTCAACAGCAGTGGACGCATAAACAGCGTCGCGCTTAATAGTGTGAAACATGCGATGGAAAAAAATACTTTGAGGTCCCCGTCACTCACTGAGAGGATGCTACCAAAGAGCCACTCTTCTAGATCCTGAGATGTGTGCACATACCGGAGCATTAAAACACCCAAGGCGAATGCTGTGGTAAAGAAAATTGCTAGGGCAGTGCTCTGAGGAAGCCTTGTATGGCGCGTGATTGCAATGGATCCTAGCCCGACTAACAAGGATGCCAATAAGGCGCCCATAAATGCACCTGCTTGCGTCAGTGAGCCAGTTATAAGAACGACAATGACAATACCCGGGAGCATGGTGTGGCTCAGAGCACTCAAGGTGAGCGAGCTTCGCCTGAGCAGCACGAAGCCACTGACAAAGCCATTAGTGAAACCAATCAGAGCGGCCGCTACTAACGCACGCCGAAAGAAGGGCATGTCGAGTATTTCGAGGAGTTCAGACATTGGCCATGTTTTTAAAGGTGAGGTTAAGATTGTCCTCGCTTAGGGTGCTTTGACATTCTCCACATGCCACCACTCTACGGTTCAAAAGTAGGACGCGATCAAAAATATCAGCTAGCGTATTGACGTCGTGATGAGATGCAATAACGAGCCGGTTTTCCTTGGCGAGCTTACGTAATAAGCGCGTAAGGTTTGCGGTATGGTCTCGATCAAGACCAGTGAAGGGCTCATCTAACAGTAACACATGAGCCTCCTGTGCCACAGCACGGGCGATAAAGGCGCGTTGTTTTTGGCCGCCTGAAAGTTCGCTGATCTGGCGGTTGGAGAGCTCACCATCCATTTCCATGAGCGCGAGTGCCCGTTCAACTGCGAGCTCGTCTTTTTGGGCGAATCTTTTCCATGGCCCAAGTTGCGAATAACGACCCATCTCAACAACGCCACGCACGGTAATCGGAAAATCCCAATTGACCTCTTCATGCTGGGGTAGGTAAGCAAACTCACCGCCTCGGGTCTGAACGTTGTCCTCGCCTGACCAAGTGATATGCCCTTTTCTTTGTTTAACCAATCCTGCAATAGCTTTGAGTAAGGTGCTTTTCCCTGCGCCGTTAGGACCTACGAGCGCGAGGCTGGTGCCGCAGTATGCGTGCAGATTGATATCTTCTAAAACCCTATTGTGACGGTAGGCTACTTCCAGGTCTTTGATGATGAGCTCATGGGTTTGCCCATGAGTATGACTGTGGGTGCACTTACTCATGATGATGGTCTCCGTTGCTGTATTCAAAGGTCTCGTTCATGCCTTTGGCCGTACTGAAAAAGGAAAACTCCTGACGAGCACCATGATTTGGTGAGATATAAATTTGGACAAAGTGGTGTGCCCCCTGAATGGCGTCCTCTGGCCAAACGACATCGAGCCAGTAGGTCGTGGGCTGGTGCGATACTAATTCGACGGTTTCGTAACTTGGGTTTTCTTGCGGGTCAGATGTTTGAAGAAGTATCGCATCTTCACCTCCGGTAACAGAGGGTTGGGTGAGCGTGAATGACACTGGCGGCGAAGAGAAAATGAATTCGATTTCAGCTTCGACGGTGTATCCTTCAGCGCTGCCATTAGGTAGCGGCTTTGGTCGGCTTTGAGCCTCGTTCATGCCGATGTAGTGGCTCCCTGCGAAACTGAGAACAGCCAAAACAATCAGCAGTAGCAGTGCTTGTAAGGGAGGAAGGCCGCGCATAATAGTAGGTAAGAATAAGAAGTTATGTTAACCAAAAAAAAGTTATCGTGAGAGTGCGCTAACAATAATAGCCACATTTCCCCGCATCATTTTTTCATAGTTTGGCGCACCGTCAGCCACCAAGGTGCCACCTATTTTTACACCGGCTTCTTTGGCAATAATCTCTAGGGATTTTGGGTTTGCGCGCTGCTCTTGGAATATAGCCTTCACGCTGTGTTTTCTGATTTCTTGGATAGCCTTCGCTTGGTATGAGGCGCTGGTTTTCTGATGAGTTGTCATGCCTTTGATGGGCAGAGGTCTAAAACCATATTCTTTGCAGAAATATCCAAATGCAGCATGAGCAGTACTGAGGATGCGATCTTTCCGAGGAATGCGGCTTACTTCACGCTTGATCCATGTGTGAAGTATCGCAAGGCGTTCTGAGTAGTTAGCGGCATTGGTTTTGTAAGCAGCAGCATTGGCTGGGTCAGCAGAGGCAAATTCCTTGGCAATCACACGCGCCGCTTTCTGCATGTTGCTGACACAATGCCACCAGTGGGGGTCGATGGCGCCGTAGGTATGATCGGGACAACAAACGTAATGGCTGTCGCGCTCACTGATTTTTCGAGACGAGATCGTTTTACCGACTTCAACAACCTTTGCATCGTTACCCAATGTGTTTCTGAGTTTGCTTAGGTAAGTTTCTAGATTTTTACCACTTGCTAGGTAAAGTTGAGCTCCTTTTGCCTTAAGTAAGGATTTTGGGGTCGGCTGAAAGTCATGGGGGTTGGCATGAGGGTCGATTAACTGAATCACATGAGCGTGCTGACCTGCCACTTGCCTGGCCACATCTGTGATCAGCGGGTGGAGGCTTGCCACTTTGAGTTCGGCCTGTGCGGTGGCTTCAGAGAAGACAGAGCAAAGCCAAAGTGTGACGAATAAAACATTATATTTCATGGCAGAAAATCTTTGTTAACGCAAACCACATGCTATTGCAAGTGTTTTGCGTTAAATATGACTAAAAATAATACAATTTTGTATATTGGCATTTTATCACAGGCCTTTAAATAACAGATGATGATTGCGCGCTTTGCCCCATCCCCAACGGGACCCCTCCATTTAGGCCATGCTTATGCGGCGATATTTGCCTACGAGTTAGCGATGGAAAACGGCGGCAGCTTATTGCTGCGTTTTGAAGATATTGATGTCACCCGTGTGAGGGATCAGTATTACTTGGCCATCGAACGCGACCTAGCATGGCTTGGAATTCATTGGGACGGCACCCCCATGAGACAAAAAGACCGATTACCCGCCTACACAGAGTCTCTTCAAAAGCTCAAATCATTGGAGGTGGTGTATCCTTGTTTCTGCACTCGGCGTGAGATTCAACAAGAGCTCAAGACCATGATTCACGCCCCTCATGGCCCAGAAGGGGAGGCGATGTACCCTGGAACATGTAGGAACCTGACACCGACAGAAAGAGCCGAGCGAATCGGCCAAGGGCAAGGCCACTGTTGGCGATTGCATGCCCATCGTGCTATCGATTTCACCGGGCCGCTGCTGTTTGAAGATCAAATAAAAGGGCGTGTTGATGTTGAGCCTTTGCTGCTGGGTGATGTGGTTTTAGCCCGCAAAGATATCGCTACTTCCTATCATCTAGCGGTCGTCACAGATGATCATGTTCAGGGTGTTACAGACGTGACGCGAGGTGAAGATTTGTTACCTTCTACGCATGTTCACCGCATACTGCAGAGTCTTCTCGGCTTGGCGGTGCCAGTGTATCACCACCACCGGCTCATTGTTGATGAGGCCGGCAAGCGATTAGCAAAACGAGACGATGCTTTGAGCCTAGCAACACTGCGCGACCAAGGGAAAAGACGTGAGGATATTTTGGCGATGCTGTGCCCATAGTGAGCAAGCTGGCTTCACTTGGACTTATCTGACGTCATTTGACGTTATTTGACCTTATGCGGAGAAAAGAAGAGAATACGCATGCTATTTAGCACCACGATAATGGTGGACCCTTCATGGCCGAGAACACCTATGGTAAGTGGGATCCAGCTGCCCATCGCCGCGAGGCCGAGTAGGAGCACTACACCCAGCGAGATGGCGAGGTTTTGGCGGATGATGGCATGGCAGCGGCGGCTCAGGTGGTAGGCGTCGAGCAGGCTTTCGAGTTTGTCATAGGTTAGCACCACGTCGGCTTGCTCTAAAACGGCATCGCTACCACGAAGACCCATGCCGATGGATACATCTGCTGCGGCTAGACTGGGGGCATCGTTGACGCCGTCTCCGGCCATAGCCACGATGTCACCTTGTTGACGCCACTGCTGAATGATCGCAACCTTGTCTTCAGGGTGAAGGCTATGTTTGTAGTCTGTAAGCCCCACTTCGTTGGCGATGATTTGTGCGGATGCGGCTCGGTCCCCAGTGAGCATCGACGTCTTTACCCCATGAGTGTTGAGTTGGTGAATGAGCGCGCTGGCTTCAGCTCGTGGTGTATCACGAAGTAGCAGCCGGCCAGAGACGGTATCGCTGTGAACGATGACTTCGGTCAGCCCGGCTTCAGGTAGTGGCAACTTGCTGAGCCAGTCATGGGATGGGGCAGCCTCCAAGACCAATTCGCGCCGGCCGAGGGTGACTTTTTTACCATCGACGATTCCCTGCAGACCCTTACCGGCAATAGATAGAAAGTTTGAGACCTTAAGCTTTTTGCCATCACGTTTCTGATGTTCGCTTTGAATGGCTCGCGAAAGGGGATGGGTTGAATTTAACGACAAGGATGCCGCTAGATCGAGCAGGCTCTGACTGGAATCTTGTAAATCGGTTTCAATGTCAGTCTCAATGTCGACGAGCTTGAGTTCGCCCGTCGTCAGTGTGCCAGTTTTATCCATGGCAAGGCGCGTGATTTTTGCGAGGCCTTCCACAGCGATACCGCCACGGAACAAAATGCCGCGGCGGGCACCGCTGGCAATACCTGCGAGAATCGCGCTGGGAATGGAAATCACAAGGGCACACGGGGAGCAAACGACAAGTAATGTCATAGCTCGATAGAACGCAGACTTTTGACCCTCATCAGAAATAAAAGCAGGCAGGTTCATGCCATAATGCCAGACGAGAAACATAGCGAGTGAGAGCATTAGGATGCCGATGGTGTAAGCAGTGCCGAAACGATCGGTGAAGCGCTGGGAGGGAGCTTTTGATTGTTGAGCTTCTTTTATTAAGGAGATGATGCGGGCGTGAGCGCTGTCCCCGGCAATTTTTTGAACTTTAGCATCAAGCTTTCCCCAGGTGTTGATTGTGCCGCCGAACACTTGATCACCAAAAACTTTTTTAACAGGATTGGCTTCTCCTGTTAGTGAGGACTCGTCTGCGGAACTTTCGCCGGCAATGACTGTGCTGTCCGTCGGAAATTGCTCGCCTGGGAGAATGCGGATGTTGTCACCAACTCGTAAGTTGGTAACCGCTACTTCACGAGTTGTATCATCAGGCTCGATGAGTAGAGCTTGTTTGGGAGCATCGTTGAATAGCGAGCGGATCTCCCGCTCTGTTCTGGCCATTGCCATCGCTTCTAGGGCTCCGCTGAGGGAGAACAAAAAGAGTAAGGCCGCGCCCTCCCACCATGCGCCGATAAAGGCTGCGCCGAGAGCGACGGCAATCATTAAGAAATGAATATCGAGACGTAGTTTGCGGAGCTTTTCGAGGGTGTCTAGAGCGGCGTCCCAACCGCCAGTCATATAGGCAATGAGATAGATACCAAGAGCTATGTTTTCGCTGTCTGGAAAGCGCTGAGTAATAATACCAGCTACGGTAGCAACGCCACAGAGAATTGCACTGCCGAGGAGAAGAGGCCAGGAATTTTCACTGTGATTATTCATAATGGCACAGGTTCAATGTAGCCAATTTTGATTCAACAAGAAATAGAAAACCCCATGAGACTCATTCTCAATAATGATTGATATTAATTTGGGTTTTCTAGCCCTTCTAAATCGCTTGGGTCGCCTGAATCGTCTAAGTTATCCGGGTTGCGACTAGCGATGATGGTGAGGACTTGGCAGTTATCATCACAGGGTAGATCCGGCGTAAAGTCACCGATGACTTGCTGGATAGTGAAGCCGGCATGTTGGAGAAGAAGCGCCATTTCGCGTTGCCAAAACCACGTTAGTTGTTGGACGCTAGTGCTTTTTTCTAACACTTTATTTTTATCATCTACTATCTCGTAGCGGTGCTCCCTTGAGAGGATCTGTGAAATACGCCTAATCTCAAAGCTTGTATAACAGCGCGCGCTATTACCCTCTGGGGTTGTTGCTTCTTGATCTAAATACCAAGACCCCTCTTCGAGTTCACCTGTGATTTCTGCCCAAGGAATAAAAGTGCTCAGGTAGAGGCCGCCTCCCGGGTGTAGGTGTTGGTGTATGTTGGCGAGCACACTCGATATTTGTTCTGGATCAATGAGCTGAAGAGTAAAGGCAGGGATGGTGACGGCGCCGTAGGTAGAACCCGTATGGAATTTTTCAATGCTAGCTTGATGTAAAATAGGCTCAAATGCGGCAGTGTTATCTTGGCAAAGTTGCAACATATCGTGCGAGTTGTCTAAGCCTTCGAGGAGGTAGCCTTTTCCCAACAAAGGAGTTAATAACCTTCCTGAGCCGCAACCTAACTCGAGTGCTGTGCCGGGATAGCGCTGAAGAAAATCTTCGATGAGCGCGAGCTCTTCACTTTGACCCTCAGCCGCCCAGAATAAGTCATGTAGTTTGGCTTCTAGTTGATCATACATAAGGGTTGAGTGGTGCTGTTAAAATATAAGACAAGCAGTCAGACTTGTGAGATTTTTTGTTAGGCATCTTGAGGTCTAATCATTGCATACAGAGTTGTCCCTGGTGATGGGGTCCGCATCTTATCATGTGCAACTTCTAAGCCTTTATCCTCAGTGACGCGGAAGAGAAGGATGTGCTCCTCTCCATAAATCTTCTGGAAATCGCCAAAGGCAAATTGCTCCGTGATGGTGGTTTTTTTAATCACAGCTCCCTCAGCAGCGAAGCGTTCCAATTTATTAAATTGGGGTCTGGACGGAAAACAAATGCGTCCACGCATGTGCGAGGCGACCGCTGTTTGGTGGTGATCATCATCGTCGATGGGCGCTACCTGCCAGACATTTTCGCTGCCGAATACGTGGATGAAGTGATGTGAGGCCAGTGAGTTGACCTCATCATTGGGTGTTGTTGTGATAAGCTGCCCAAGGCCAGTAAGCTCGAGCTCGTCCTCGACATACTCGGAGAGAATATTAGCGCGAACCGCAGAGAGGCCATCGAGTTTGGCACGAGCAACGTTGTTGTAATTGGTGTCAAGGAGCAGCACATCATAGCCGTCATCCTTGAGCGCTTTGGCAGCAAGTCGCACCCAATGTCCAGCACCTGCAAAAAGAACACCTCGAGGGTTTTTGGAAGCAAGACCAAGGCGTCGTGCCAAAGGAGCAGAGAGTAGCCCGTAAAAGGCGACGGTGCCAACAATGACGATAAACACAAGCGGTACCATCTGATGAGAAAGCTGCTCGATTTCTTTGCCGATTCGGCCTTCGTCGACGGCGTGGGCAAACTCTAAAGAAAAAATAGCGGTGACGGCAGCAGCTACGATTCCGCGAGGAGCCATGAAGGATAAGAAAACCTGTTCCTTTAAGGTTACTTGCCGAGAGAATAAATTGGCACCAAAAACGGCAAGTGGCCGAACAATAACAATCAGCATGATAAGTAGGCAGATGCCTGGCAGCAGGGCTTCTTTGAGTGCATCAAGAGCGACGCGTCCAGATAATACAATAAACAGAACCGAGATAATGAGTACCCGGAGGTTTTCCTTAAACTCCAAGATGTGTTTTACCGATACTGATTTCTGATTTGCCAGCGCGATTCCAAGGACAGTGCAGGTGAGCAAGCCAGACTCAGCTTGAATAGCATTGGACACAGCAAATGCCGTAGCAGTGACTGCTAGCAAAAAAACGGAGTGCAGATAGTCCGGGATAAGGTGAAACTTGAGCAGTAGCTCGATTATTTTTGCCAATACAAGCGCGAGCACAACACCAACGAGCAAGGTCAGGCCAATCGCACGTAGGATTTCCTCACGAGCGGCATCAACATTACCAGCGATGGCTACTTGGTAGACAAGCACGGCAAGCATGGCGCCTATAGGGTCGATGACAATTCCCTCCCATTTGACCACATTACCTATTTTTCGTGACGGCTTAATGTGCCGGAGCAGGGGGGCAATGACGGTAGGTCCAGTGACCACCAGAATGGCACCAAGAAGAGCGGCGACCCGCCAATCGAATCCTAGTACATACTTCATCGCAGCATAGCTGAGGAAAAAACTAATGGCGACCCCTAGAACACAAAGCCTTATTACTGGGGTGCCACTTTCCTTGAGGTCTGAAAATTTCAGCGTTAGCCCGCCTTCAAAAAGAATGATGGCAACACAAAGTCCGACAGCTGAGAGTAAGACGTTGTCACCGACCAAGTAGTCATCAATGGTCGCCCCAGCAAATTGCCCTAAGCCGAAGCCAAAGGCCAATAACACCAGAATAGACGGCAACTTGCATTTCCAGGCAAGCCATTGCGCCGCAATGCCGAGTGCAAGTACTAGGGTGAAGTAGGTAAGAGGTGTCATTTGTTGATTAGTTATTGAACAGCGAAAAACGATTAATGACCAATGTAATTAGCGTGAATTTTAGCAGCGACGCATCGCCGAGAAATAATGGATGGCGGCTTGACGAGGGAGGCAATTTAGCCAGTATCTAAAATTACCATCTCATGTAGTTTGTCGTTAACACCCTTACTGCTACTACCCCCTTGCTGATCATAAAAACCAAGACTGTATTGTGTACGCCAACGAAGACTATCTCCTCGAACTAATTACGGAAGCGGGTTTGGTAACCGCTGAAGAAATCGAGGGCGTCCGAAGTAAATTGGACGAAAGGGAAAGTGTCGTTGAGCGGCTTATCACTAGTCAGCGTCTCACAGAAGAGCAGGTAGCTCGGGTTTCAGCTCAAAGTGCTAGCATGCCTTTCATCGACCTGGAGCATACGCCTATTGCGCCAGATGTATTTGACCAGATCCCTGATGATATTGCCAAACGATTTCGGGCTATTCCTGTGTTTGATGATGGGGCTACTCTGACCGTAGCGGTTGCAGATCCGCTCGATTTTGAGGTGCTTGATGGCCTACCTCATATTATCAAACGTGAAATCAATCCCGTTTGTGCAACAGCCTCAGCAATAGATCTTACTATCAGGCAAAACTATGGCGGTGAAGTCTTGGAGGAAGAAACTGAGTCTGAATTTACCGTCGTCACGGAAGAGGGCGCAGAGGAGGCCTCCGATGATGATGCTCCGATTATCAGAATGGTGTCTACGATGTTGCTTGAGGCGTTTAAGCTGACGGCAAGTGATATTCATCTCGAGCCGATGGAGACGACATTACGGATACGTTACCGTGTTGATGGCAAGCTCATTGAAGTAGATAATCACCCTAAAAAGCTCCACCCTGCGATCGTGGCGCGTATCAAGGTGATGAGTGGTACGATGAGTATTGCGGAAAAGCGCTTGCCCCAAGATGGGCGTATTCAGATACGCGTGGCGGGCAAGGAGGTGGACCTGCGAGTATCTTCTGTGCCGAGCAATCATGGCGAGAGCATCGTTATGCGTATTTTAGATAAGAGCGCACTCATGCTTGGTTTGCCGGAGCTCGGCTTTTTCTCTGACGATCAGGAAGAAATCAACGAGCTTATCCGCATGCCAGACGGAATTATTCTAGTAACTGGACCGACCGGTTCGGGTAAGACCACTACGCTCTACGGTTGTTTAAACACCATCAACAAACCTGATCGTAAAATCATCACGGTTGAGGACCCGGTAGAATACGAACTTCCTGGCATTAATCAGGTGATGGTGAAAACAGACATAGGCATGACCTTTGCCGCGGCGCTTCGTGCCATGATGCGTCAGGCTCCCAATGTTATCATGCTGGGAGAGATTCGCGATAAGGAAACGGCGGGCATTGCTATTCAGGCAGCACTGACTGGTCACTTGGTATTTTCTACTTTGCACACCAATGATGCACCAGGAGCTGTGGCTCGGCTTGTCGATATTGGCATTAAGCGATTTCTCATTGCGTCAGCGGTGAGAGCCATTATTGCTCAACGGCTAGTACGTAAGTTGTGTCCGAATTGTAAACTGCCAGCTACACTCTCCGAGCGCGAGATGCGGACTTTAAACCTCGATCTTCGTCAGGTTGCTGAGAGTAACATTATGGGACCTAAGGGTTGCGAAATGTGCCGTAATATAGGCTATCGAGGCCGGCTAGGAATCTTTGAAACGTTTAAAATAGATGATGAGGTTCGACACCTCATTAATGATAACCTTACATCGCCTCAATTACGCCGAAGAGCTCGCGAACTGGGCATGCGCACGCTCCGAGAAGATGGCATTCGTAAGGTGCTCGCAGGCATCACAGCTCCAGATGAAATCCTCCGCGTGACAATGTCAGATGACGATTGATCATAAAATTCAGCCTCGCACATCCTCGGCATACGCCACGCAACACTAACCAGCTTCCATGGACAACTCACAACTTATCGATATCTTTATGAGCCGCGGCTTGGTGGATCAGTATCTTGCTGATGACATCCTCATGGAGGTCGAAAACAGCGGCAAGGAAGTCGCAGAGATCTTAACGGATTATGAGGTGATCCAGAATCAGGAGGATGTCTGGCCGATCGTCGCCAATGAACTTGGCGTTGGCATCATTAAAGACCTGCTTCATTTTAACCCACCACCTGAATTACTAGCAATTGTTCCAGGAGGTATGGCTCGTTTGCACGGAGCGCTACCTGTGAACTATGATAGTGAGGGACTTACGGTTTGCCTGGTAGATCCCCTTAATCCACAGGTACTCGAGGATTTGCGCTTTGCGCTTGGCAAAGAGATCATTCTTGCAGTTGCCCCCAGTCACATTGTTGAGAAAAAAATCAACGAGGCATACGGCGGAGAGGGGCAAGCGTTGGATGAAATTCTTAGCCAGCTTAAAGCAGGGGCGGACGCAGCAGGTGATAATACCGGTCAGAATGCAGAAGTTGAGGCAAACTCAGCGCCCATCATTCGTTACGTTGACTTGGTGCTTTATCAGGCGATTAACGAGGGCTCATCCGACATCCATTTTGAACCCTTTGAACAGGATTTTAAAATACGCTATCGTGTAGACGGTGCGCTTTATGAGATGGCGCCGCCGCCACCGCACCTGGCCCTGCCGATTATTTCCCGCCTCAAGGTGATGTCGAATATGAACATTGCCGAAAAGCGTATCCCGCAGGATGGACGAATCGTTAAGCACATTGGTGATAAGCAGGTCGATATGCGGGTCTCATCACTGCCCACTCAGCATGGAGAAAGTATTGTGCTCCGAGTGTTAGACCGCAGTAACATCAACTTGAGTTTAGATAAGCTTGGGATGCCTCCAGCCATATTTGATTATATCAACAAGACCGTGCGTAAGCCGAATGGGATTTTTGTATGCACTGGGCCCACGGGAGCTGGTAAAACGACAACCCTTTACGC
>Ga0115572_10001821_pt1 | contig 17228 bp, 14 predicted proteins | sample COGITO_mtgs_1206_FD_88681 | JGI IMG/M metagenome (GOLD analysis project Ga0115572, IMG submission 88681) | Pelagic marine microbial communities from North Sea - COGITO_mtgs_120607 | ecosystem: Environmental > Aquatic > Marine > Epipelagic | place: Germany:Helgoland, sampling site Kabeltonne... | reverse complement strand
TGCGTCCGTACGCTATTCAAAGCCAGTTAGAACTGCTAAACCCTATGTATCAAATCACAGCAGCTTACGGGCACTTTGGTCGCGAGCCATTTGAACATACTTATGAATACAAAGAGAACGGTGAAATTAAGTCTAAGACTTTCACTGCCTTCACTTGGGAACGTACTGACAAAATTGATGCACTAAAAGCTGCAGCAAACATTTAACTAAAAACAGCTACTCAGGTTGCTAAAATTTAGACAGAAAAGATTCATTATTGGGTGATTGTGTAGCAAATATGAGAGGCATGGAGGCCGAACTTAAGGCTACAGGGAAGTATTTACGCCGTTTTGTGAAATAAATACCCAATCATTAATCGATTTCTAAAATTAGCTAAGTAGTTTCCATTAAAGAAATATTGAATCGAATTTAAGAGAAAAGATATGACTACATTTACAGATTATAGTGTTGCCGCAAAAACCCCAGAAGCGTTCAAAGCGGATGCGGATTGGGGTCGCATGGAAATTGATATCGCTGAAGGCGAAATGCCAGCATTGATGGCCTTACGCGCCAAATATAAAGCGACTCAACCTTTAGCTGGCGCAAAGATTATGGGTTGTATTCATATGACAATCCAAACAGCTGTATTGATTGAAACTCTAGTCGACCTGGGCGCTGAAGTTCGCTGGTCTTCTTGCAACATTTTCTCTACTCAAGACCACGCAGCTGCCGCTGTTGCTGCTGCTGGCGTGCCTGTATTTGCTTGGAAAGGCGAAACAGAAGAAGAGTTTTTATGGTGCATTGAACAAACTATCCTAGCTGAAACAGGCTCTGATAAAGTTTGGGATGCCAACATCATTCTTGATGACGGCGGCGACCTAACTGAAATGGTTCATAACAAATACCCAGAAATGCTAAAAGACATTAACGGTATCTCTGAAGAAACCACAACGGGTGTTCACCGTTTATTAGAAATGATGGAAAAAGGCGAGCTTAAAGTGCCAGCCATCAACGTAAACGATGCGGTAACAAAATCTAAAAACGACAACAAGTACGGCTGTCGTCATTCTTTGAACGATGCAATCAAGCGTGGTACTGACCACCTTCTTGCAGGTAAGAAAGCTTTGGTTATCGGTTATGGCGATGTGGGTAAAGGTTCTGCTCAATCGTTGAACCAAGAAGGCATGATTGTTCGCGTTACTGAAATCGATCCGATCTGCGCTATGCAAGCCTGCATGGACGGCTTCGAAGTAGTTTCTCCTTACATCGACGGTATCAACACCGGAACAATGGAAGGCATTAACAAAGATCTTCTATCTAAGACTGATTTGATTGTTACCACCACAGGTAACGCCAACGTATGTGATAAAAACATGCTTCAGGCCCTTAAGTCTGGCGCAGTTGTTAGTAACATCGGTCACTTCGATAACGAAATCGACACGGCATTTATGCGCGAAAACTGGGAGTGGTTGGAAGTTAAGCCACAGGTTCATAAAATCATCCGTGGTGAAGGTAACGATCACCTGATCCTGCTTTCTGAAGGTCGCCTGGTTAACCTAGGTAACGCAACAGGTCACCCAAGCCGCATTATGGATGGCTCTTTTGCTAACCAGGTATTGGCTCAGATGTACCTTTGGGACGCTAAATTTGCTGATCTTCCTGAGGCCGAAAAAGCTGAAAACATCTACGTTAAAGTACTTCCTAAGAAACTAGATGAAGAAGTAGCTGCTGACATGGTTGCTGGTTTTGGCGGTGTATTGACTCAGTTAACTCAAGAGCAAGCTGACTACATCAATGTTCCTGTTGAAGGCCCATATAAGCCAGAGTCTTATAAGTACTAATCTTCGGTACTAAGACTCAGCTGTCTATTTTTAATAGACACAGCGAGTAAGTTGTTATTGAGACAGGTCGATTTTTCGATCTGTCTTTTTTTTGCAGCCAATAGATCAAAAGGAGCTGTTATGACCAAAATTAGTTTTGAATTTTTCCCGACTCAGACCGAAGCGGGCACCGAAAAATTATTGAAAGTACGTGACCGTTTAGCTCAGGAAAATCCTGAGTTTATTTCTGTCACTTACGGCGCAGGCGGTTCAACACGCGACCGTACTCGCTCTATCGTACATTCTATACAAGAATCTGGTATTGCCGCGGCACCGCACTTATCTTGCGTTGGCGATAGTAAAGCTGACTTGCGCGAGATACTGATCGACTATAAAAATATGGGCATCAACCGCATAGTAACCTTGCGCGGCGACCTGCCTTCTGGCGCCGGCATGGCCAATAGCGAACTACGTTACGCCAATGAATTGGTAGAGTTTATTCGCCAAGAGACTGGCGACCACTTTACTTTAGAAGTTGCGGCCTACCCAGAAATGCATCCACAGGCAACGAGCTTTGAAGACGATTTAAAGAACTTCGAACGTAAAGTAAAAGCCGGAGCTGATAGCGCAATTACTCAGTACTTCTTTAACCCTGATAGCTATTTTCACTTTGTTGATCGCGTACAAGCCATGGGGATAGAAATCCCGATTATCCCAGGCATTATGCCGATCACTAACTACTCTAAATTAGCTCGTTTTTCGGATGCTTGTGGCGCTGAAATTCCACGTTGGATTCGTAAGCAACTAGAAGCCTATGGCGATGATAGTGAGAGTATTATAAAATTTGGAGAGGAAGTTGTTTCTAGCCTAAGCCAAAAACTACTAGACCAAGGAGCACCAGGGATTCATTTTTATACAATGAATCAAGCTGAGCCTAGTTTGGCTATTTGGAATAATATTAAGTGATAATATCAGCTGCAATCTATATATCCGGTAAAAATCAAATATCGCATCGGATATTCCCAACAGTCAAGAAAGTAGGACAGCCCTCTACCCAGCAGTATTGAATGGCCCAAAGTTAATGAATATGCTATTTTAGACAGAATAATCTGTCTAAATATCTATAGGCCTCACGTGAACATTAGAAGCATCAAAAATCTTTTTTCTAGAGATAAATATGCAACTTCTATCTATGACTTATCAAGTCAGAATACCCCCCTAGATTTGATTTATTCTAACTTCAAGGGCAAAGCTGCGTTAGTTCCAATAGACCGCTGCAGATCTCATATGCTTGGCTATGTTATAAGCGGCAATCCATTTATTGAAGCTCTAAAAATGTACTCTAATAATGGATGTGGATATTCAGGCTCAATTTTAGAACATTATTATCGAGATTTTTGCCCTGCATCTATGAAATCTGTCCTAAATAGCGACAATTTATCTTTAAATAAATACCACCCAATGGCGACTGTATTGCCCTGGGGCATTACTACCCCTGAAGAAAAACTACCCAAGGTTTGTGTTAACCAAAATGCTGAGAAACTTTTATCTTCCGAAGCAAAAAAGCTAGGATTACATGAAAAAGACAATTTTGGCTGGCAGTTCTTTGGTCCTGTTTCTGATAATTTAGGCCTATTGGAATACCAGCGGTTAATCTCTGTCTTTAACAGTATTAAAAATGATGGCTATCACCCTGAAAACCATGGCTATATTCATGGGCAATTCTTAATTTCTGAGGATAGCTGGGTTTGGGTTAACATTGGGGGAAAGCATCGCTTTGCGTCTTTAGCGGCTTTGAATTTCAAAGCAATTCCCGTTGCGTTGAGTTCTCGATCTTCTGCGCTATATATTCGACGTATCGATGTTGATTGCTGGCCGAATGTAAAAAACGGACTATTTGCAAAAGAAGATGCTCTGAATATATTTGACCGCATCATGAATGGAACTACCTATACCTCATTAATAAATAGTCACTAATCAGGTATAAATATTTAATGGAAATGAAATGAAAAAGATTATTAATAAACTTTTTAAGCTAGACAAAAAACTAAGCAGAGATGTGCAAAATAAACTATCTCATTATGCTGACATTGTAAAAAAAACAGCAACGAAAGACAGCATCATTCATGTGTATGCTTTTCAAGAAAAAAATGAAATCTACCTATCATCTGGAGAAGAAACATTTTATTTTGACTGCACTGGTGATAGCGCTCCTGATATTGAATTTATAGATTTTGCAGCTTGGATATTTTTACCAATAGCAATGGCCAAAAATTCAAATCTTATGTTGCATGGAAAAGGAACTTTGACTACAAAAAAAAATGCAGAAAGACTTTCGGATATATGGGCTTGTTGGTTACCTAAAAAATACTCCTTGGTCAATATTGAGTTTAGTGAATACCGTGATATAGAAAATAGCAGTGAAAGAGAAAAACAAATATTACTGTTTAGTGGTGGCGTTGATTCAACTTATGCAATTTTAAATAAAAAGTTCGATAAAAAACCTGACTTATTAACAATTCAAGGTATGGACTATAAAATTTCAGATGAAGACCGCTTTGCTAAAGCAATAGAAAAAACTAACATTATAGCTAACGAATACGCAGACCAGCGAATCGCTGTTCGTTCTAATGCTTATGATATCTATAAAGAGTTTAATATAGCGCCCCGCCTATCATTTGTATTTGTACTTGCTTCCGTTAGTTTCTTATTTATAAAAAAATATAAAGATGTAACAATGGCTTCTGACTTTGCACTTTACCAACAATTTGAAGAGCTTCCTTATGGATCCTCTATAGCAACAGATCAACTATATGATTCTGGGGATTTCATCCTAAATACTTTTGGTAATGATGTTAACCGGGCAGAGAAGCTTCCTTCGATATTATCAAATAAGACTGCATTATTATCTTTATCTTTATGTAAGGATAAAAAAATAAGGCCTGAAAACTGTGGTGTATGCAGTAAATGTACTAGAACAAAATACATGATGCTCGCAACAACAGGTTTTATACCAAAAGAAACATTCATTAAGCCTGAGTTAGACCAAAGCATAAAAATTGATTTTAATGCTAACGGCGATAAACAAGATGCGTATATTAAATCGACTTATACTGCGGGCTTTAGAAATAAAAACTTGGATAAAATACCAAATATTATAACAGAATATAAACGCATCACGTCCTAGAGTAGTTTTACTATAATAAATAGTGAGCTAATAATAATGCTCAGCATTCGACACATTAACATTAAGTAAGAGTTATTAATTACATGTCAAATTTTGAGTTTTATTTGGTATCGACACCTTTACACCTTTTTCTAAGTTCCTCAATTGCCTCACAACGAACTCATAAGAATCACGTCCTAATTTTTATCGATCAAGAAAATATAGAGAATAATTTTTATTATAACCAAGTAAAAATGTGGAAAAACTCCCCATTCCAAAGTGTATATATATTTCCTGGAAGGATTAAAGGGCTACTAGAGAAACGTAATTCTAGAAAATCAATTTTCTTACACCTTGAAAAGTTGATTCTGAAATATAGGCCAGAGAAAATCTATACCGGCAACGATCGTCGCATTGAATTTCAATACTCCATGCATAAAAGCCAGCAATACGGTGGAGCAATTGGTAACTACATTGATGAGGGCACTTATACATATTTAGGGAGACCCCCTTCTCTCGGCGTTGGAGATGTGATCGTTGATAGTCTAATTAAGAAAATGGTGTATGGCTTTTGGTGGAGAAATCCACCGACAATCGGAGGATCATCCTGGATAACTAATATCTATGCTGCATTTCCACAACTAGTTCATCCTTTATTAAAAAATAAAAATATCATTGAGTTATCATCACAATGGTTACAGTCTGAAAGTTTAAATAATTTCTCGGCTCAACTATTAGAGACTAAAGATATTAAAGCTGAATCACTCCAAGGGCTTGATATTTTAATTGCTCTTCCTCACGAATCTATTATTGCCAAAAATAGTCACTATAAAGATTCTCTTATTAATTTAATTTTTCAACTTAAGTCTCAAGGCAAGGATGTTGCTGTTAAATATCACCCTCGTGACACCCAACAAGATGCTCTAAAATTAGAGGATAGTGGTTGCCAATTAATTCCTAAGCAAGTTAACTTTGAAGCGCTGTTACTAATATTTCCTAAAAACAGAACTATTCTAGGTGATTTTTCAAGTGTTTTATTAAATGCTCGATGGTTACGTCCAGATTTAAGAGTTATTGCTGCACTCGAAGATAAAAATTCCGTTTCAGAACAACTTTATTCTTTATACACTTCCCTCAAAATAGAAATGATTGATGTGAAAGATTTAAATACTTTAGATAACTTTTGAGGCTATTTAAGATGGAGAAAGAAATTAATTTATCTGACAATCTTATTGTAGGAAAAGGGCGTGATCGTGTGTGCTATGAACACCCTAATAACGCCAATCTTTGTATTAAAATATCAATAACTAATGATAAACAATCTAAACGAGAAGTGAGCTATTTCAAATTCTTAAAAAAAACTAATGCTGACTTGTCAAAAATATCTATATTTAGAGGAAAGAAAAATACCAGTATAGGATTAGGCTATACGTTTGATTTAATTAGGGATCATGACGGTTGTATTTCAAAAACACTACGACAATGTTTGGAATCGCAAGAATTTACAACACAATGGATTCGACCTCAACTTATTAAATTAAAACAATACTTAATTACAAATAAAATTTGCGTTAGAGATATAAGCCCCTCAAATATAAGCTGTAAAAAAACGCCACATGGAATTGATCTATTCATTATTGATGGAGTTAGTAACTCTAATATAAATCCTTTTACAATTAGACTACAAAGCCTCGTGAATGCATCAATAGATAAAGCATGGAAAGGTCTGGAGAGGAAATTAGTACGTATTGAAAAATCCCTTAAAAACAGTAGTGTAAAATGAAACTATCAACCTTTAATCTACCACACTGTAGAACGCAACTGTTCTTAACAACAAAATACAACCGTAACGCAGACAATCATTCGATAAGAGATATTATAATAGATCACAATGCTTCCCTTGTCGCAGTAATGCCTGAATCTGAATTAGTTATTAAATTTATAAAAGCTAGAAGCTGGCATGAATATTTGAAGCTATTGTGGAATCATAGCCGTGTGACAAAAGAAATTAAAGGCTGTAGCCTATTAAAAAACTTAGGCCTTTGTGTGCCAACGATATATGAAGTCGGTTATGGAATTATACCGAGCACGAAACACAAATATCTTGGATATTACATTATGGAGAATCTCACACATTCAGGATTTCAAGAATTATCAAAGTTAATAACGAAAGAAATTATTGATAACGAGGTGCGTAATAAAATAATGAAATCAATCCATGATGGACTTAAAGTTATGAAGGATAATCACGTTGTTTTTTCAGACTTTCACTTAGATAATATATTTGCAAATAATAATGGCGACATCACTTGGATTGATACTGGAGTTACTAATTATAGTACCTTTAGATTCCATAGGTTTAATCAGAAGTTTAATCATTCAATTAAACGCTATATAAACTACGAATATAACGGTAAAACATTACTCTCACAGTCAGAAAAAGCAATGTTTTCTGACTTACTAATTACTTCGACCTAAAATTAACGGTTCAACATTTTCTCGATCATTTATGCCGATTAAACGAATAAGAAGCAAATTAATTATGATGAAATAACCTATACCAAGCTTCATCGAAAAGAAACTTTCACTAAGCCCATAAACCATATAACTAGTCACTAAAGTTATACCAGAAAAAGCATACAGCCGAACGTTATTCCTTTTACTATTAATATAATAGAATCGCAGAAGAAACAGATAAAAACCATATAAACTAATTACACCCACAAGACCTTTTGTACCCAATGTCCAAAAAAAGTCACTATGTGCATGCTCAAATGGCCTTGCAACTGGTGTAATATCACTTTCTGATATCATTTCATTCTTTATCGCTAAAAATCCACTACGAGCGGAACCAACTAATGGATTATTTATAAACTGCTCTACAGACACTCGCCAAAGTTCAAGCCTTAATCCAATAGAAGTATTCGCACTCTCACCCGTAAAATAATTTTCAATGTTCGAATATGCATAACTTAATCTATTCTCAACTGCTTTAGAAAAAGGAAGTGCTACAATACTGAGAAGAATCAAAAATACAGCAGCATATAATGACGATTTCTTTTTGTTATTAGAAAATAGAACATATCCAAATAAGAATACAATGGAAAATATAATTAAGTAAATCCAGCCGCCTCTAGTTTGAGACCATATGGAGCCTGCAATGCCTGCAAAAGAAGACAAAACCAATAGCGTTCTAATGATCCAATGCGTCCCTTTATTTAATGACAGTATCATAGCTATCAAGCCTGTTGTTAAAGCAATATTACCAAAAAAAATAGGTTTACCGTGTGTATTCCATCCACGACTTCCATCATTAATAAATTCAGTAACAATATCATAAAAAACTAAAATTGAAGCTAATATCAGGATTATATATAAATAATCAGCTGTAATTTTTTTATGTATTAGGACCGAAAAAACTCCAAATACAATCAGATATGTCCAATGACTTCGAAAGTCTTGTGTGAATATATCACCTTGAATGCCATAACTTATAAACGATGATAAAAAAATAAAAGATACTATTATTAAAAATTTAATTTCAGTACTATAAATTTCTTTTTTTATAGGTAACAGAAAGAAAAGTGGGAGTAAAAAAGGTAGATATGTTAATTGTGTTTGGGCAGGTTTTGAATTGAAATGTATAAAAATAGTACATATTGCTATTAAAGCTAATCCAATTCCATTGATATAATTAAAACTTTGATTCAACTTATTTAATGTTGTCATGCTTTTTCGAGATGCCTATATACTTTTTCTTCAATTAATTTTATATGCTGTACTGTTGGATTATGCCAATTGCCTTCAACATAATACTCTTTTAAATACTCATAAAAGCTTCTTTTAATGATTTGATTTGGCGGAGAAATTTTAAGCATAGCCTGACGGAGCTCTTCTTCACTTACTACTCTTTGACAAAGCCCTCCAATTGAGTAAAAAGCGTTTCCTAAAACCAATACTGGCTTACCTTTTAAAATACTCTCTAAGCCAACTGTAGAGTTAATGGTTATAACCATTTTTGAATCTCTGATCAGGTCGTCTGTATCATCTAAGTTCTTAAATATAATCCTAGGATTTTTTTTATGAAGATGTTTATAACATCTAGATGACTTAGGATGCTCTTTAATCACTACTTTCAACCCATCGGGTAAAGAGGTGAGCTGTTTCTCTATTGTGAAAAACAACTCTTCCATATTTTTTAACCATGGAGAATGACTAATTATTTGTGAATCATAATCGACCTGAAACGGAATAAATATATAACCCTGCTGTAAATCAGCATTACTTTCATTTTCAAAGTTTTCTACTACTTCCGGTATTCTATCGAGGTAGAATTGTTTATTGCGAGGAACGCTATTATTAAAATTCACACCTTTTGGATCAAAAGTAACTGTATTAGGTAAAGTTCCATTTTCAAAAAAAATAGTTTTAATATTAATTTCTTTTGCTATCTTTTTAATTACATACTGATGCCATTTCATATCATTCCATAAGATTATGAGATCAAAACCCTCAGTCTGAATAAACCTCTTGGCTCTTAATAGAAAATATAATGTAGTGATAATATGTGATATCAGTCTGGTAGAATAGCGTACTGAATTATCATTTCTCCCTGTTTTATTATAAAAGTAAGCCATCCTCATGCGACTTACCTCTTTTGCTAATAATATATCTGATTTTCTAATCGACAAAGAAGGCAGCCTCAGGGCTAATTTTCTTTTATGTAGCGAGACTCCTTCATCCCCTTTTTTAATAGCACCTAAAAGCTTTTCAAAATATGTCTCTTGGTGCCTATTTACTGAAAAAAGTAATATTTTGTAGCTCATTTTACTCACGGAGCTCCAATAATTGATTTATATATTCAGCTGCAGGAGATATTTTATTTTTCATCACAGCACTTGCTCTTTTTTTCTTTACATTAATCAAGCTAGCTATTACATAGAAAAATAGCATTAGCGATTTTTCCTCAAAGGAAAGCAACTTTTCAAGATAAATCTTTATATTTTTAAATCCGCCACTATCTTTTGAATATAAAAAGGCCAGATCCCAGAAGCGAATACCATACGTATAATACTGACAGTCTATAACCTTATATGCGGCATCATCCTCTAAGATATTTTGTGACTTAAAGTCGCCATGAACCAAACCTTCATAATGCTCTAAATCACAATTTTTTAATTTACTAAAGACCTCATCCATCAAACTTTTGATATTTATAAATGCGTCATGATCATTTGAAAATATATTTTCTCGATCAAGGAGGAATCTTTTGTAGAATTTTTCAGAATTTATAGTGCCGAACTTAGAGACTAGGTGGACCAGAATTGACTTTATTTTAGTAGAATCATCAAGCTCATCCTTGAGATCTTTCTTTATCTTAGATAAAGCTAACTTAGACAGTAAATCAGGGTGTTGCCCTAAGTTATCAAATAAACATTCTGCTTTAGTGTATGAAAACTGTTTAGGATGCTCTAAAACAGATGAAATAAAACAGCTGTATTTTGTACCTAGGACAGGAGTTAAGCCAAAAGGCTCTGCCGACAAACTGTTATCTCGGTAATCTTTTTGCCATTTCAAAAAACGATATTCACGCTCTGCTAATATATTTTCTTCAATTTTAGATATAGCTACCGCGTTATTATTTTCAAAGTAATGCATTAACATTCCATAATTATTGGCACCGCCTAAATCACGAAATTTTGTATATACCTTTTTTCCTGTTTGATTAAAAACTATCTCTTCACATGCGGTAATTAGTGACTGTAAATCTATTCCTGACTTACTTTCAAATTTCTTTTTGCTACGTAAATTTTTATATCTATTTAACCAACGACGAATCAATCTTTTCATTTATAGCTATACTTATTTAACTGTCCAGCCTCTATATCCTGAACAACTTGGGCAATCATTTCATCAATCATGTTCTCTGCTGATTTAATAAAACGATTCATTTTATCAAGCTCTTCATCGTTATAATCATAGCTACTTGCTAAATCTACTTGGTTTAATTCTGAAACTTTTATATTTCTTTTTGTTTCACCTAAAGCATCCATTAATAGATATCTGATTTTTGGTGTATTTGAATCGATAGCAATAAAAGGAATTCGATTTTTAATACACATTGATACCGTATGGTACCTACCTGTAATAACTAATCGATAATCACGGAGATATTGAATATATGTAGAAGGACTCGTTGATATTTTCCGATCAGAAACTATGAATTTAAGAATGTTTTTTATATAGGGTCTCGGGCTTCTTATAAATTTTGCATTTCTACGTCGTGCAACAATCATACTTTTGAAAGGAAGTGCATTATGTTCAGAAAATTCTTTTAAAATAGGATTATCTTGTTTGATTGCACTATCAACAACAACAGCATCATGAATTGGATTAAACTCAGGGTATTTAGTACTATTTGCGGCAAATGTGAGATCAGGTACATACCTGCCTTCTAAGTTAAAACTTTCTAACTCTTCTAAACTACCTTTATCTCGTACATAAATAGCTCGGTACTCTTTGAGCTTTTCATACTCTTGAGCATCATTTTGATAAAGTGTGGCATTTATCAAATAACTTGGTGTTTTCAATACTTCTCGAGAAAACTGTGCGAACTCTGCTAACGCTTTAGCAAATTTACGATCCTTACTATGATGTATCGTACCTTCACCATTAACAATAATTGCATCAACTGTAGGCTTTTTGATTATTGTGTTTCTGTGTTTTCTCCAATCAACGCTTACATCCCATGTCCACACAACTTCAACATTATTGGCTTTGAGAAGGGAAAGTAGATTTTCCATAACCAACATGCAGCCATAATGGCTTGTTACCCTTGTATCATTAATAATAGCTATTTTAATCATGTCATCACGATGGTAATTAAAGCAAAAGGAGATCAGTATTATTTTAATTATCTATAAATTAACCAACTGATCTCTTATATAAGAAACTGTTTTAGATACAGCAAAAGGCGCTGAGCGCTCATTATACGCCAACAAGGTGTTCTTTATAAACTTCCAGCGCAGTGCAACCTTGCTGATCAACTTTAGCTTTTGAGGTTCACTTGCATAGACTTTTTCTAACTCGCGAACTGTCCGCTCAAAAGCAGCGCTTCGTGCTTCTATCTGAATCGCTTGCTCTGTACCCGCAAAACCAAAAGTCCCGAAAGTCGCCGCCGACAACTCTAAATACTCAGATGCTAGTTGCTCTATCAATAGCACAGCGTTGGCTTTATTAAGGGCTTTATGAGGCAATAATTCACTATTGAGCTGTTTCTTTACATTTTCAATGACGACTAATAAGTCACCATGTAAAATTCTCATATCGTTAAATACATAAGTGTCACCATCTGCTTGAGTATGCTTTTCCCAAGTAAATTTTCTGTATTTTTGCCAGCTGGGCGCAAGATCTTTAGATTGTTTATTAAATAGCTTGCTTAAGCGATCTCCCTCAGCAAGAACATTGAATAAGGATGTCTCGGATTTACTATCTTTTTGCATCGAGTAGACATTAAATTCTGTAACAACACGATAGCTATTAGCTTCAAATAAAATAATTTCTTTTGCTAAGCTGTTCTCTTCGAACCCTAAACTATTGGCAAATGCACTCGATACAAAAGTACAAAGAATTATAATCTTGGCTAATAATGACATGACTTATCCTATATATTTGAGCAATTCACGTTCAATCGCATTTAAGTTCGGGATCATCGCTTGCTCCCCATTAACACTAACAGCCATTTCATCATAAGGGCCGGAATGCATAGCTTCAACAACTACAATATCATCTTCTTTAACGTGAGTTAACTTAGGAATACCTTGAATTAATATTGCATAAAAAGGTAAATCTCGGTTAACCCCAGTCCCATTAATTACAGCTAAACGAGCACCTTCCCTAGATGATGACTCAGAACCATTTAACAATTCATAAGAGATTACAGGTACATAAACATTACGCCATTCAAGCTGGCCTAGTAACCAGCCTTCATCTTCACTAATAGCAGTAGGTTCACGATACGGAATGATTTCCGCTACCGTTACGTTAGGTAAAATAAGTTGTTTATCATTTAAAGGAATTAGCAAGCTAGCAACTTCAGCTATACCATCCTGGGTTATTACTTCTACACTCATGCTTATCTCATCCACTGCGTTTGCAAATAATTTACCAGCTGAGAAGCTAATTGTCTTGGGGTTCCTGTATAAGAAATACACCCAGTTGCAACGGCACTGTCAGGCATCGAACTATTCGCACAACTTTCACTATTTTGCGTCCAGATTACTGCTGGACTCTGACTGATTCTAATCACGGCTTCGGCGCCATCATTACCCATTCCACTAAACAATATATAACGTGCACGTGTGCCATAATGATGAGCTACGTTTAACATAACCTGATCAACAGATGGGCCATAAGGACCTGGCCAAGCAGTATCTCTACTGACTGTCCGGCCTTCTACATCAAATATAAACTCATGCTCCACTGGTGCTAGCATTACCTCTCCAGTGTTAACTCGCTTCCCTTCAGCATAAGGGACCATCGTAATTCCCGCATGTCTTCCTAATGTTTTCACTAATGCCTTTTGAAACCTTGCATCTATATGCTGGGCATAAATAAATCCGACAGGAAGGCCTACTGGCAAATAGTCGAGAAACTCCTTCACGGCATCGGGGCCACCTAAACTCGCTCCAAGTACCCAAACATGCTCTGCGGGCGAGCCAAGCTCGGTATTTTTAAATATGCTAGGGAGTAACGGAGTAGCTTGAGAATCAGCGTTATTGTTATTACATTCAAGCTCATCAATATCATTTTGATCGGCAATAGCCAATAAAGAACTATCCGACAGCAATTCTTTCATTTTAGAAAAGAGTCGCTTTTCCCACCGAGGATAACTTTCACAGTGTCTCTGCGGCGCTTCGCCCATGCCAAATAAAACAGGAGCGTCACCATCAAATAACGTATCTAACCATTCATGATGGTCTGCATCATCGTCTAGAATATCAACGACCCAGGCATCAAGATCTGGAATTGCATTAACGTCATTCTTAAGCATTCTTTCAGGGTCTGCTGTTAACGCAACATTAAAACCAAAATGCATTAATGATGTTTTTAACAGGTGCTGCTGCAAAATATTATCGGCAATAATGCCAATTTTTGCAGCAGCATTGGTATGACGCATACTAGTGCTCTACCACCTCGGCCAATAAATCTTCAATGCTAGTAAGTAACTTGTCCTCTTGGAAAGGCTTACCTAAGTATTCATTAACACCAATGGAGAAGGCTCGACTACGGTGCTTATCACCAGTACGGGATGTAATCATAATAATCGGAATATGCTTCAATCGTGAATCATGTCGAATTACCGATGCAACTTCAAAACCGTCCATACGTGGCATTTCGATATCCAGCAGCATCAAATCCGGTATATGATCTTGCAAGGTTGCAATAGCATCAACACCATCTTTAGCTGTAAACACCTCGAAACCATTTCGCTCTAGTAATCGAGTTGTAACCTTTCTTACTGTTACGGAATCATCAACTACCAAGATGCGCTTTTGTCTTTGCTCAAGCTCTTGACGCTTGCCAGCTTCAATCGCATCCAGTGCTTTCGCCTGTTGATATTCAAGATTGCTCTGGTTACGAATCATTGCAGGCAAATCAAGAATGATAACTACACTACCATCTCCAAGAATTGTCCCACCAGAAACACCCATTACACTACTAAACTGAGCACCCAGTGTTTTTACAACAATTTCACGGCTGCCTAATAGTGAATCCACTTGTAATGCATAAGGTGTCTCACCTTTAATCAGCAATACAGGTGTTGGCATTCTCTGCCCAACAAACTTTGGTTGTGCTTCCGTACCTAACATTGTACCTAAGTACTCTAGGCGGTGATCTGCTCCGCCGTACTCAAATGTTCTTTCAGCAGACGGTTTCTGGTAGAGAGCTTCTAGCTGATCAGTCTGTACTCGCATAATCCCTTGAATACTATCCAACGGAACAGCGTATAAATCATCACCGACACGAACCATCAATGCTCGGTTAACCGATACTGTAAATGGTAATCGTATTTGGAACTCAGTCCCTTCGCCTGGAACCGAATCAATAAATAGCGTACCACCCATCTGTTTGATTTCGCTATTTACAACATCCATGCCCACACCACGACCAGAAATCTGAGTCACTTCCTTAGCAGTAGAGAAACCGGCATGCAGAATAAACTGCATAATTTCAACGTCAGTTAATGCGCTATCTTCCGTCATCAGGCCGCGTTCTATAGCCTTACTTCGAACGGCATCAATATCGATACCATGACCATCATCTTTCAGCGTAACAAGTACATCGCCACCTTCTCGAGAAATGCGTAACTCAACATTACCCTGGGCAGGCTTAGCAGTCTGTTCTCGCGCCGCTTTATCTTCAATACCATGTCCGACCGCGTTACGAAGCATATGTTCTAGCGGTGAAATCAAACGCTCTAAAATGGTTCTATCCATTTCACCATCAGCGTTGAATACTTGAAACTCAACTTGTTTATCAAGCTCTTGACTGATCTGTCTGACAATACGACGAAGGCGAGGTACTAAGCGCTGGAAAGGTACCATGCGCGTTTGCATCAAGCCTTCTTGTAATTCTGTATTTACACGACTCTGCTGTAACAACAGAGTCTCGGCATCACGGGTTTTATCCGTTAAGGATTCTCGAATATCCAATAAATCCGATGCAGACTCAACCAATGAACGGGCAAGCTGTTGCATATGAGAATAGCGATCCATTTCTAATGGATCGAAGTCATCATAGTTAGGTGTTTGACGCTCTTGACGGAATAAAACTTGTGCTTCAGTTTCAATGTCGAGTCGACGTAGCTGATCACGCAAACGCTCAAGCGTAGAATCCATTTCTTCCAACGAGTAAGAGAAATCTGTTACTTGTTGTTCCAGTCGACCACGAGAGATTGAAGTTTCACCCGCGAGGTTTACCAAGTTATCTAATAGTTCAGCAGAAACTTTTACCATTTCTTGCGGACCACGACGACCTTGCTGCGGCTTGTTTTGCGCCTCTTGGTCAAGCTGCGTTAATACTTTTTCTGGCTTTTGAGCAGGAACAATATCTGTAGAGGCAGCATCAGAAGATTCTTCCGTATACTCTGCATCTTCAATAACGTCATTTCGCTTAAACGGCACAACATTAGTATCTGATAACTCAACAGAGCTACTATCAGCGCCCGTATCTGCAGAGGAAAAGTCAGAATTTTCATCATTCGGTGCCAGCTGAATTGTTTCAGCAGGTTGGCTCAAGCTCTGGCTAATACGCTCTATACTCGCAGCCAATTGATCTTGACGCTGATAAACATGCGTAAAGAAATCATCATCGACAGCAACTTCACCCTGCTGCGCTTTAATCATCCAGGCTTCAAACTCATGCGCCAAATCGCCAACGTCGGTTAAGCCGCCCATGCGTGCACCACCTTTTAAGGTGTGCATAATACGTTGCACTTCTTCTGTAGCGCGAAGGTTTTCAGGCGTTTCTTGCCATGCCTGCAAAACACTATCTAGCTCTTGCTGCAGCTCTTGTGCTTCTTCTAAGAAGATTTCAAGGATCTCACGATCACTTTCATCAACATCGGAAGATACTACTTCATTAAATGAAGCCGTATTTTCTGCTTGGTCAATAATCTCTATTGGCTGATTTTCGTTAAAAGCTTGTTCGTTATTATCTTGTGCATTATTAAGAGTAGCGCCTTTGGCTACATCTCTAATTCGCTCTAGAACTTGTTCATCAAGGCTAACATTTTGTCCGTTGCGAATATGTTCAAGCATGTCATCAAGGATGTCGTGATAACCACTTAATAGCTGAATAAGCCCATCTTGATACTGTACTCTGCCATCGTGCAGACCTTCATAAATAGATTCAAGCTCGTGGCATAAATCAGCGACTTCTGTCATCTCAGACATACGAGCACCACCTTTTAAGGTGTGTAGCTCACGCTGCAATTCAGCAACACTTCTCAAATTATCTGGCTCTGCTTGCCAGCGCTGCAGTGCAATACCAGCGGCTTCCATAATTTCTTGAGCTTCCTCAAGAAATATTTCTAGCAGTTCATCATCAATTTCATCTGGTTCGTTAACACTGATTTCAGGAATCAGGTCAATAATCTCAGAAGTGTCTTCTTCAGGAACCTCTAGTTCAGAAGCCTCTGGCTCCATAACATCCAGTTCAATATCATCAGCGCCTAGATCGATTTCTGTTTCTAGAAAATC
>Ga0115572_10001819_pt1 | contig 17244 bp, 20 predicted proteins | sample COGITO_mtgs_1206_FD_88681 | JGI IMG/M metagenome (GOLD analysis project Ga0115572, IMG submission 88681) | Pelagic marine microbial communities from North Sea - COGITO_mtgs_120607 | ecosystem: Environmental > Aquatic > Marine > Epipelagic | place: Germany:Helgoland, sampling site Kabeltonne... | reverse complement strand
TTTTGTACATAATTGATGGATGAAAAACCGCTTCAAAGTTTAATCTACATGTTTTTTGCACATAATTGATAGATAAAAAACCATTTCAAAGTTTAATCTGCATGTTTTTTGTACATAATTGATGGTGAGAAACCGAAAATTATAGTCCACAAGTTAAATTTGGTTGGGTTTGGACTCGAGAGGTAGGGCCTCCCGGTTAAAACCGTCCCAATTTTCAAGTTTTCTCAGCCAACTTCGATTATGTTTGGGCCCAGAGGGAGCCCCTCTTTTAAAAAAATTGTAAAAGTTTGCAGCTTTTTCAATCACCTTTGATTAAAGGGTTCGATTCGGGAGGCTCTACCTCTCGACTAAAACTGGCACAACTTTCTTTGAAGTTTTCGAAATTAAGTTTGGTCGGCTTCCAACCAGATGTAGATTAAAAAACTGCAATACCTCTTTGCAATGTGTTCTGAAATTCAATGTTTCGGTAGACAAAATATTTCTAATTGTTTATTTCATTTTGTTTTTTATTGTTAAAGTTATGTTTAGATTGAAAACCAAATATAGAAGGGTGATTAGCTCAATTGGTAGAGTATTTCCTTTACACGGAAAAAGCTAGCGGTTCGAATCCGTTATCACCTAAATCTTAAGGCGATATAGTTCAGCGGTAGAACACCGGAATCATAATTCGTATGCCGTAGGTTCGAATCCTACTTTCGCTAAAGTTGTTATCATCAGTTGTTTAAAAAAGAAATTAATTATGACACAAAAAATTCGTCCATTATCTCCTCATCTTACAATCTATAAACCCCAACTTACTTCTGTATTATCTATTTTTCATAGGATTACTGGGGTTGTACTTAGTTTAGTTTTAACTCTAAGTTTAATGTCATTTTACATTAATGTAGTTTTTGTAGGTGCATCAACTTCTTATTGTTTATTCTTTGATTTATTTTCAGTATTCTCAACTTTTTTCTTGGCGGTAGGTTATTTTTTATTAACTTCTATTTCGTATCATATGATTAATGGTATGCGTCATTTGTCATGGGATTTAGCACTAGGGCTTGAAATAAAGAATTTGTATACAACTGGGATGATAGTTGTAAGTTTAGTTTTTGTGATTGTTATAATTACTATCATAGTATAAAAATAAAGATATGTTTAAAAATCTTCTAACTTTTTTTGATAAAGGGTTTCTTCATTGGATTACGCAGCGAATGTCTGCTTGTTTATTGATAGTGTCTATTTTTTCGATTAGTTTGTTTGATAGTCTTGTTTTAGGTTTCGTTGGATTATTGATTTTGTTAGTTCATGCAGAAGCAGGAATTCATACTTTGTTTAGCGATTATATGCACGATCAAAATTCAAAGTTAATGGTAAATGTTAGCATTGATTTGTTATTAATTGGCCTTACAAAAACTCTTTTTTTAATCCTTATTTGTGTTTAATACTTTAAATCGAATAAATTTTAGCTTAAGATGATGTTAGCAAAAATATGCTTTGATTTTTAAGATCCCATTAGATATAGAATAAAATTTCATAATATGACAAATAAATTTTTTGATAAAAATGTACAAACTCTTTTTTTAACAGAGCTTTTCAGGGGTATGTGGATGACATTACAATATTTTTTTCGTAGAAAAGTGACGATAAATTATCCATTTGAAAAAGGCGCTCTTAGCCCTCGCTTTAGAGGTGAGCATGTATTAAGAAGATATCCATCTGGAGAAGAACGATGTATTGCTTGTAAATTGTGTGAGGCTGTATGCCCTGCTCAAGCAATTACGATTGAAGCTGAAGCCCGTAGTGATGGTAGTCGACGAACAACTCGGTATGATATTGATATGACAAAATGTATATTTTGTGGCTTTTGTCAAGAAGCTTGTCCAGTAGATGCTATTGTAGAAGGGCCGAATTTTGAATATGCAACCGAAACTCACGAAGAATTGATTTATAATAAAGAAAAGTTATTAAAGAATGGAGATAGGTGGGAGACAGAAATTAGAGAAAATTTAGCCTCTGAATCTTTATATCGATAACAATAAAAAAAATAAACTATGAGTTTTGATATTTTCTTATTTTATTTATTTGCAACATTAGCCTTATTGTCTGCGTTTTGTACCGTTACGTCAAAAAATCCGATTCACTCAGTTCTTTTTTTAGTATTTGTATTTTTTAATACGGCTGGGCTGTTAATTCTTTTAGGCGTAGAATTTTTAGCGATGCTATTTTTGATAGTATATGTTGGTGCGGTTGCTGTGCTATTTTTGTTTGTAATGATGATGCTAAATGTAAAAATTTCGGAATCAGCTAGCTCGATTTACCGATACCTTCCTATTGGATTATTTGTAAGTGTTTTATTCTTATTCGAAATTTTTTTAATAATTGAAGGCGATTTAAATTCACCACATAACGTGAATTTTGAACTAGTAGAATATGATGTTCTTCAGCATACGTTTTTAACTAATACTTCTTGGGTAAATAGCGTATTGACCCCAACGAATGTAGATGTTATTGGTAGTGTATTGTTTACCTATTATTCCTATTTTTTTATCATGGCAAGTGTGATTCTTTTAGTGGCAATGATTGGTGCGATTGTTTTAACGTTGCATAGACGAAGTGATGTTCGAAGACAGGATATTTATAAACAATTACAACGAGATTTTGAAGGGGCAACTAGCTTAGTTGATAAAAAGATTTAAAAGTAAAGATATGACAATTTTCTTAATTATTCTAAATGTGGTCTTAAAAAGTTTAGCTTTGATTGTTCCTTTATTAGTTGCAGTTGCTTATTTGACGTTGTTAGAGCGAAAAGTTATGGCAAGTATGCAACAACGACGAGGGCCAAATGTTGTTGGTCTTTTCGGTTTATTGCAACCTCTTGCAGATGGTTTAAAGTTACTTGTAAAGGAAACAATTTTGCCAAGTAGTGCTAATACAGTAATCTTCATATTAGCTCCAATTATCACTTTCTTGTTGGCATTACTTACATGGGCAGTAATTCCTTTTGGAGAAAATATGGTCTTGATTGATTTGAATGTTGGGGTTTTATTTGTGTTTGCTATTTCTTCGTTAGGTGTTTATGGAATTATAACGGCTGGGTGGTCTAGTAACTCGAAGTATGCCTTTTTAGGAGCATTGCGGTCAGCAGCCCAAATGGTATCTTATGAGGTATCTATTGGACTCATAATTATGTGTGTATTATTGTGTGCTGGTTCGTTAAATCTAACTGAGATAGTTAAAGCCCAAAAAGAAATTTGGTATTGTATACCTTTATTCCCATTGTTTTTGATGTTTTTTATTTCAGCTTTAGCTGAAACAAACAGGGCTCCGTTTGATTTACCTGAAGCGGAAGCTGAATTAGTTTCTGGTTACAATACAGAGTACGCTGCAATGGGTTTTGCATTATTCTTTTTAGGAGAATATGCTAATATGATCTTGATTTGTAGCATGGTTGCTATTTTCTTTTTAGGAGGCTGGTTGCCATTAATTGATATTGCTCCGTTAAATTGGATTCCCGGAGTAATTTGGTTTGGTTTAAAAGTTACATTTTTGCTTTTTGTTTTTGTATGGGTACGCGCAGCATTTCCTAGATACAGATATGATCAGTTAATGCGTCTTGGGTGGAAAGTTTTTTTACCCTTTTCTCTTGGTTGGGTGCTTTTCATTTCAGGTGTATTTGTAGGGCTTGATTGGTTAGTATAATATTTTATTTCAACCGATTTAGTTACGTAATGTAGATAAAAAATTTATGATTAGTCAAACTCGATATTTATTTGTTGCTATGGTATTATTTTTACTTGGTCTTTCAGGTATTTTTTTGAACAGAAAGAACATTATTATCTTATTGATGTCTATTGAGTTGATGTTGCTATCAATAAATTTTAATTTTATTATTTTTTCCGTATTTCTAGATGATATTTTAGGTCAATTATTTGCGCTTTTAGTTTTGACGGTAGCAGCTGCAGAATCTGCTATTGGCTTAGCCATATTAGTAATTTATTATAGAGTGCGAGGAACTATTGCAATTGAGTTTATTGATTTAATGAAAGGTTAACTAAGTATGTATTTAACTATTATATTTTTGCCGCTTATAGGTTCTTTCCTCAGTGGCTTGTTTGGTAGATTTTTAACACCAAAAGGTGCAGCATTTGTTAGTATTCTTGGAATTAGCCTTGCGTGTTTAATTTCAACAATATTATTTTTTGAGGTAGGCTTTTCTGGTTCCCCTTGTTATATAAAACTCTCGCCTTGGCTTGATTGTGAGATGTTTGATGCGTGTTGGGGTTTTTATTTTGATAGTTTAACTGTTTCAATGTGTTTTACAGTTACTTTAATATCAACATTAGTTCATTTATATTCAACAAGTTATATGAGTCATGATCCACATCAACCGCGATTTATGGCTTATTTGTCATTATTTACGTTTTTTATGTTAATGTTGATAACAGCCGACAATTTCATTCAACTTTTCTTAGGTTGGGAGGGTGTTGGTTTATGTTCATATCTTTTGATAAACTTTTGGTTCACGAGATTACAAGCGAATAAGGCTGCCATAAAAGCTATGGTTATAAACAGAGTAGGAGATGTTGGGTTAGCATTAGGCGTATTTTCTGTTTTTGTAGTTTTTAAAACTTGTGATTATTCAGTAGTTTTTAGTTTAGTCCCACATGTTGCTGGAGTTACTTATAACTTCTTAGGATTTGAAGTAGATGCAATTTCAACTATTGGGTTGTTGTTATTTGTTGGTGCCGTTGGTAAATCAGCTCAAATTGGTCTTCATACTTGGTTACCAGATGCTATGGAAGGCCCAACGCCTGTATCTGCTTTAATTCACGCAGCAACTATGGTAACAGCTGGGGTATACTTGATAATTCGATGTTCTCCTCTCTATGAGTATTCAGGTTCGGCATTAATTGTTATAACAATTTTTGGAGCTTTAACAGCATTTATAGCGGGTACCATTGGTTTAGTTCAAAATGATCTAAAAAAAGTTATAGCATACTCGACTTGTAGCCAATTAGGCTATATGGTATTTGCTTGTGGATTGTCTAACTATTCTGTAAGTATGTTTCATTTGATTAATCATGCTTACTTTAAAGCTTTGTTGTTTTTAAGCGCAGGATCAGTAATTCATGCACTAAATGATGAACAAGATATGAGACGAATGGGAGGATTGTTACAAGTGCTTCCGTATACTTATGTTATGATTTTGATAGGCTCATTAGCTTTAATGGGGTTTCCATTTTTAACAGGTTTTTATTCAAAAGATGTTATTCTTGAAATAGCATATGCAAAATATAGTCTTCATGGAACTTTTGCTCATTGGTTAGGCGTGTTATCAGCAGGTGTTACTGCATTCTATTCATTCAGATTAATCTATCTTACGTTTATTAGTAATCCAAATGGTTTTAAAAATGCAATTCAAAATGCGCATGATGCTCCTCTTCCTATGGCAATACCGTTATTTATTTTGTGTTTAGGTAGTATATTTGTTGGGTATCTTACAAAAGATCTATTCATTGGATTAGGTACTCCGTTTTGGAATAATGCAATATATATAGCTCCTGAAAATTTGACAATGATCGATGCTGAATTTATCCCAACTCATATTAAGTGGCTTCCAGTGATTGTGAGTTTATCAGGAGCTGTATTGTCAATGACAGTATATCATTTTTTCAAAGATTTTCTTTTTGATATATGCACTCATTCTATAGGACGGAATATTTTTGTATTTTTAAATCGTAGATGGTTGTTTGATAGACTTCAAAATGATTTGATTGGGAGTGTTATTTTAAAGTTAGGATATAACACAACATATAAATTAGTTGACAAAGGGGTTATTGAAATATTTGGGCCAAATGGTCTTAGCTTTTTAACTTTAACTTTTAGTAAACAAATAAGTGATATACAATCAGGTTTAGTTCATCAATATGCATTTATAATGTTTATTGGAGTAACGTTATTCATGACTAAATTGTTATTGTGGCCAATTTTTGCTGCTCTAGTTGATATCAATTTATATTTTGTTGTTATTGTTACTTTAATGTTTACAAATTATTTTGTTATAAAATTATCATAAAACGAAACCGACTATGTTTGATTTTATTCTATCATGGCTTATATTAATTCCATTTATTGGAATTTTGATTATTTTAGGTATTCCTAAAACACAAGTAAATGCAATAAAGTTATGTGCCTTTATTACTTCTCTAATTGCTTTTGTGTATTCACTTTTTTTATTCATCTTGTTTGATAATTCAACATCCAAATTTCAGTTTTTAGAATATTTAGAGTGGTTACCTTCTTTAAATTTGCATCTTTTTATAGGAGTAGATGGTATTTCTGTTTTTTTTATTTTGCTAAGTACGTTTTTGATTTCTATATGTATCTTAACTAGTTGGGACTCGGTTGTAAAATTTGAGAAAGAATACTATATTTGTTTCTTAGCAATGGGGTCTATTCTAATTTTTGTTTTTTCTGTATTAGATGTGCTAGTATTTTATATATTTTTTGAAAGTATCTTGATACCAATGTTTTTTGTTATTGGTGTTTGGGGTTCAAGAACTAGAAAAATCAAAGCTGCATACCAACTTTTTATATACACTTTGATTGGTTCAGTATTGATGTTGTTAGCAATATTTTTGATATATTTTGAAGCTGGAACTACTGATTTTCAACTTTTACTTAATGTACCCTTTTCAGAAAAAAAACAGATTATATTGTGGTTGGCCTTTTTTGCATCACTTGCTGTAAAAGTACCAATGGTTCCATTTCATATTTGGCTTCCTGAGGCACATGTTGAAGCACCTACTGCTGGTTCGGTAATTTTAGCAGGTATATTGTTAAAAATGGGAACATATGGTCTCGTTCGATTTTCGTTGTGTTTATTCCCAGAAGCTAGTGTATTTTTTACACCTCTTGTATATTTGATGAGTATAATCGCAGTAGTGTATACATCAATAACTACTTTGCGTCAAATTGACTTAAAAAAGATAATTGCCTATTCATCTGTAGCTCATATGGGATTTGTTACTATAGGAATCTTTAGTATGAATCTACAAGGGATAGAAGGAAGTATTTTGATAATGTTAAGTCACGGATTTGTGTCGAGTGCACTCTTTTTATGTATTGGTGTTTTATATGATAGGCATCATACAAGAATGATTAAATATTATACAGGAATAGCACAAGTAATGCCTTTATACACTTTATTCTTTTTATTTTTTTCAATTGCAAATCTAGGTTTTCCCGGAATGAGTAGTTTCTCAGGTGAATTCTTAACGCTAGTTGGAGCGTTTAGTAGTAATACTTTGGTAACATTTATTGCGTGTTTAGGAATGATTCTAAGTGCCGCTTATTCATTGTGGCTTTGTAATAGAGTTTTATTTGGACAATTAAAAGTTCAATATATTTCTAACTATATAGATATGAATAAGCGAGAAACTGCAGTGTTATGCCCATTAGTTTTTTGTACTCTTTGGATGGGTATATATCCTGAAATTTTCTTAGATGTTATGCATGTAAGTGTTTCTAATATCTTAGAAATAGTTTAATTTATAAAAGATAAAGACTATGGATTTTAATTTTAATATTGATTGGGTTGGAGCTCTACCAGAAATTTATATATTTACAATCATAAACTTTTTAATCGTTTATGCAGTTATTTATAGTACTTCTCCTCATCTAGGTTATCCTATTTTGATTAGAAATGTTACCTGGCTTGGAGTTCAAATTTTAGTTTTTGCTTTATTGCTAAATGTTTTAAACCCAATCACTGGAATGATCGCGTTTAATAATTTGCTTATTTTTGATAATTTTACTATCTTTATAAAAAGCGTTATTTTATTGTCGACAATAATAACACTTATATTAGCATTAGATTATAGTAAGTTTGAAAATTTAAATTGTTTTGAATACGTTATCTTAATGATCTTAGCAGTAACTGGTATGATGTTGGTTGTTTCGTCATACGATTTAATTGCAATGTACTTAGCGATTGAATTGCAAAGTTTTTGCATGTATATAATCGCAGCGTTAAAACGAAATTCTGAATTTTCTACTGAAGCAGGGTTAAAGTATTTCATATTAGGTGCTTTTTCATCTGGTTTATTATTATTTGGGTGTTCTTTAGTGTATGGGTTTACAGGGACTACAAATTATCAACAATTGTTTCAAATTTTTTCAACAATAGATAAAACGATAGATCTAGAAGTGAGTAACGCTATTATCTTAGGTGTTTTATTTATTTTGATTGGTATGCTTTTTAAACTATCCGCAGCACCTTTCCATTTATGGGCCCCTGATGTATATGAAGGAGCACCAACGTCTGTAACAGCATTTTTTGCAATAGTACCTAAAATTGCAATTTTGGGTTTAGTCGTAAGATTGTTTTCATACGTTTTTTATGGTCTTTTGTTACCATGGCAAGAAATATTGATTCTATGTTCGATTTTTTCAATGATTATTGGTACGTTAGGAGCTTTATGGCAAAACAAAATAAAACGACTTTTAGCTTATAGTGGAATAGGCCACATTGGATACATGTTGATTGGAATAAGCACTGGGTCTATTGAAGGAATCTATGCAACTTTTTTCTATGTTGTTGTTTATATCATAATGACGGTAGCTACTTTTACAATACTTCTTTCAATACGAAAACAAGGAAATTTAAGCAAGTTGAAATATATAAACGATTTGTCTGGTTTATTCATTTCAAATCCTCAATTAGCTTTTTCATTCTCAATAATAATGTTTTCAATGTGTGGAATTCCTCCATTAGCTGGTTTTTTTAGTAAAATGTTTATCTTTATTTCTGCAATAAATATGGAAATGTATTTTCTAGCAATAATAGGTGTAATGACAAGTGTAATCGCGTCATTTTATTACATTAGAATTATAAAGCTAATGTTTTTTGATTCAGCTACAAGAATCAATAATTTGAATACAATGTCTAAAGAAAATTCCATTTTTTTATCATGTTGTTCTATTTTTTTGATTAGTTTCTTTTTTTGGCCAACTCCAATTGCTCTTAGCATTCATAATAGCATAGTTTATCTCATTATTTAAGATGATAAAAAAGTTTACTTTGAAATTGATTTCAAAGTAAAACCTAAGTAGCTCAGTGGTAGAGCGAAAGACTGAAAATCTTCAGGTCAGAAGTTCAAATCTTCTCTTAGGTAGTTTACAAATTTAATAAAAAATACTTATGGCATTTTCAGCAGTTGAACTTACAGGTATTATCGAAGAACGATTAGCAAATTATTATTCAGACGTCAATATTGATGAGATTGGTAGAGTTTTAAGTATAGGTGATGGTATTGCTCGTGTATATGGATTAGGTGGAATTCAAGCGGGTGAAATGTGTGAATTTCCGAATTCAGGTATTAAAGGAATGGCATTAAATCTTGAAGATGATAATGTTGGAGTTGTTATTTTTGGTAATGATAGATTGATCCAAGAAGGTGATATCGTTGAACGAACAAATTTTATTGTTGATGTACCAGTTGGAAAAGAATTACTTGGCCGAGTTGTAGATGGGTTAGGTGTTGCTATTGATGGTAAAGGACCAATTACAAGCGAGCGTCGGGCTCGAGTAGAAATTAAGGCTCCTGGTATTATTCCAAGAAAATCAGTACATGAGCCGATGCAAACTGGGTTAAAAGTGGTAGATGCATTAGTTCCTATTGGTCGAGGTCAACGAGAGTTAATCATTGGAGATCGACAAACTGGTAAAACAGCTGTAGCTATTGACGCAATTATTAACCAGAAATCTATGCACGATGCAGGAGATGAGAGTAATAAGTTGTATTGTATCTATGTTGCAGTAGGTCAAAAACGATCAACAGTTGCGCAAGTAAGTAAAATTTTAGAAAGCGCTGGTGCACTCAAGTACTCGATTATTGTTGCTTCTACTGCTTCAGATGCTGCTCCTTTACAATTTTTAGCTCCGTATACTGGTACTACTATGGGTGAATATTTCCGAGATAACGGAATGCATTCATTAGTGATTTTTGATGATTTAAGTAAGCAAGCTGTAGCGTATCGACAGATGTCTTTATTATTAAGACGACCGCCGGGGCGAGAAGCATACCCAGGAGATGTATTTTACCTCCACTCACGATTATTAGAGCGAGCGGCAAAAATGGGTAAAGATGCAGGGTTAGGTTCGCTTACTGCGTTGCCAGTTATTGAAACTCAAGCAGGTGACGTTTCAGCTTATATCCCAACTAATGTTATTTCTATTACAGACGGACAGATATTTCTTGAAACTGAACTTTTTTATAAAGGTATTCGACCAGCATTAAATGTAGGATTATCGGTTAGTCGAGTAGGTTCTGCAGCGCAAATTAAAGCAATCAAACAGGTTGCAGGTACGTTAAAGTTAGAGTTAGCTCAATATCGAGAAGTAGCAGCTTTTGCTCAATTTGGATCAGATTTAGATGCGGCGACTCAGCATTTGTTAAATCGGGGATCGAAGTTAACAGAATTGTTGAAGCAAGCTCAATTTTCTCCTTTAACTGTTGAACAACAAACGTGTATTTTATTTGCAGGAGTAAAGGGTTATTTAGATAAAGTAGAGATCAATAGAATAAGTGCTTTCGAAAAATCTTTACTTGCAGCATTAACTCAAGAAGGTTCTTCTATCATAAAAGAGATTTCTGCTAAAAAAGCAATAAGTCCTGAACTTGATGCAGAAATGCATAAGTTTATGGCTAAAATGGTAAGCTCATTTAAATAAGTATATTTATTTAAATGTCTTATTTTCGGGGTATCGCGTAGCTTGGTTATCGTATCTGTTTTGGGTACAGAAACTCGTAGGTTCAAATCCTGCTACCCCGAATTTCAGAATTTTATAGAATTTATGTTAAAAATAAATACAAAAGCTAGTTGTAAACCTTTAAAGATTCTAAAGTCTAATTTATCTTGCTATGGGGTATCAGAAGAACGGTTTTTTGAAAGTGAATTAACTCAAAACCAAAATAATACAGTTTTTGAGTTTGGCCATAAACATAGATTGGTGAGTTCTGAATTAAAATCGAAATCAAACTATTCGAACTTAGTTATTTCTAAAGTGAAAAATTTTGAAACTCCTTATAATGAGATGTTAATTGATTTTGAATCATATAGAAAAGTTCAGACAAATAATGAATTATTTAAGCTTTTTAAAGAAAAATTTGAATCAAAGAGTTTTTTAAAAGGACGTGTTTTGAATAATACAAGAAAAGGAATATCCATCGGAGTGTGTGGGTTAGTTGGGTTTTTACCCTTAAACAGTGTGGTAAAGATAAATAAAAATAAAACAGTTCTTTTGTACATTGAATCGATGAATATCAGTCAAAAACTTATAACTTTTTCACAAAAAAATATTCATAAAAAAACTCACAAGATTTTATTGAAATTAGCTTCTAAAATTGTATTCGTTTTTGAGTCAAATTTGAAAAAACGGTAGTTTAGGAGCCTTAAATTAAGGCGAATATAGTTCAGGGGTTAGAGCATTAAATTGTGATTTTAAAAGTCGTGAGTTCAAATCTCACTATTCGCCACTATATAAAAATGATAAGATGAATTATAAACATAAAAAGTATTTATCAGAAGATAAATGGTTAAATGAGAATTTATATAATTTTAAGGTCTTTTGTCTTGCCCAATCAAAATCTTGTAATTCGTCAGAATGGATAAATCTTCAAAAATTCTTATCAAAACATGATTTAAAGTCTAAGTTGATTAGTTTTAAAAATCTAAAAAAGAGTTTATTTTTTTCTCAGCTTCCTAATGAAATTATTGAAGTCCTTCTAAAAGGAAAGATTGTTATAATTTATGGTTGTTCCGATAACAGTAGCTTTTCTAGCGAAACTATTAACAAGTTGAGGACCATATCAGCTTTTAGATTCTTAACTATATATCAATCTGGGCGATTTTTAAACTTTAATTCAAAAAAAACAATTGACATTATAAGAGATTTTAGTGTATTGGAATGGACTCAAGTGTTAAACAAGTTAAAAGGAGTGGACTTGAAAGACACTCTAGAATGTTGTAATCAATCCTTTATAGATTCGCTTCAATATCAACACAAAGAACTTGTTAGTTTATTGACAAAAAAAATTGAAAATGAAAAAGACATTTAAAAATTCAAAAAAAATATGGATTCAACTGACAGATGGTTCCGTAATTTCAACTAAATATTTAGTTGAAAAATCTTATAATAAGTTAGATATTGATCTAAAAGCCCATCGATTATGGAGATTTGATTCAAGAAATAGTTCAGAATTAAGTGTTACTGATAAACGAATTCTTAAGTTCAATAAGCGTTTTGCCAAAAAAAATAATGGTTCATGAGATTGCTAATAAATTCATTAAATCAAATAATTAATGCTCAAAAAACGGGTGCTAACACAGTTATCTGTTTACACTCAAAAGTATTAGAAGAGGTCTTAAACATTTTAACAAATGAAGGATATATTAGAGGTTTTTTTAAAGAAGAAGATTGTAAGGTCGTAAAATGTTATGTATTATTGAAATATGTTGACGATAAACCTAGTATTCAAAATATGAAATTTGAATCGCGCCCGGGTTTTAAGTCGTTTGTGAAATGGAAAGATCTAACGAAACCATTTAATGGAATGGGTATTTCAATCATAAGTACAAACAAAGGTATCATGACGAATGAGCAAGCTTTTTGTAATCGAGTAGGGGGTCAGCGTTTATTTAGAATTTATTAAGTATGAAATATGAAAATGTGATCAATCTATGTGAAGTCTCTTTATTTCGTTATAAAGATTTTGTTATCTTTTTAAGTCCTAAAGGTAGAGTTGTTTTGAACTATCCAAAAAAAGATGATTTTCAATATCAACTTACTTCTGGTTTAATCAAAGTAAAAAAATCATCTTTAGTAGAAAATAGATTAGAGTCAGTAGTAAGTGGCTTAAAAGAATTTTACCATAGAAAATTGAATTTAATTGGAATTGGGTTTAGAGCTTGGTGTTATTTTGACAATACAAGAAATTGTCAAGTATTGTGTATAAAAGTTGGTTTATCTAAAGACGTTTTGATTTTTATACCTTCTGATATTGTTGTTTTATGTCTTCGTCCTACGTTGATACTTTTAAAAGGAATAGATAAAAAATCAGTTTCGTTATTAGCTTGTAGAATAAGATCTATAAAAGTACCTGATGCTTATAAAGGTAAAGGAATCAGATATGACAATGAAATAGTTAGAATTAAACCAGGTAAGCAGAAATAGATATAAATATGGTACAAATTTTTGGAAAAACATTAGATAACAAAAAGCAAGTCAATATTGCTTTAAAGAATATCTCGGGCTTAAATGACTATCAAATAAAGAGTATATGTAATGAATTGAATATTGGATTAGATTGTAAAATAACAGATCTATCTCAATCGTATATGATACGGTTATTAAAACTCCTTGAACGAAAGAATCTATTGATAGAGATGATGCTTAAAAAAGACACTCAATCGAATATAAAGCGATTGGTAGAAATAAAAAGCCATCGAGGTTTAAAGTCAATTAGAAAAAAGACCTTGTTTAAAAGATAGAAAGTTAGCATTTTAAACATTCTGTTTTAACCATAGAATGTTTAGGTCAATAATTTAATGGTAGAATACTCCACTCATAATGGATTTGTTGTAGGTTCGAATCCTTCTTGACCTAATGACTTTTAAAAAATAAGAAATGTTAAATAAGAAATTAAGTTTAGTAAATACAGCTATCGTTCATGTAAAATCAACTTTTAATAATACTTTGATTTGTGTTACAGATTTATCTGGCAATATTCTTGCATCAGGTTCCGGCGGATCAACTGGCTTAAAAGGTCAAAAGCGATCAACTTATTATGCAGCACAAACTACTAGTAGTTTGTTAGCTCAGAAAAGTTTTAAAAACGGAATTAGAAAAGTTTACATTCGTTTAGATGGTTTTGGCGATGGAAGGGAAGCTTGTATTAAAAGTTTTCTTTCTGAAAAGTTAGAAATATTAAAAGTACAAGATGTAACTAAAATACCTCATGGTGGTTGTAAACTTCCAAAAAAACGTAGAGTATAAGTTTAGTTTTCATTTTTCTTTTATACGTACAAAAAGCGGAAATGGTGGAATTGGTAGACACGTTATCTTGAGGTGGTAATGGAAAAATCTGTAAGGGTTCAAGTCCCTTTTTCCGCAAATTTTTAAGGTTGGCTAGATAACATAACGGTAATGTAAGAGACTGCAAATCTTTTAATAGTGGTTCAATTCCACTTCTAGCTTGATAAAAAAAAGAGATATATGTTATATTCGCCATTAGAACAATTTGAAATTGTTCCTATAATTTCGCTTTTTGGAAGTAAATTTGCATTTACAAATTCAAGTTTGTTTTTATTTTTAACAATATTTATACTTGCTATATTTTTTCACATTACAACATTTGAAAGCACTTTAGCACCGAATCGATGGCAATCTGTTTCTGAAATGATTTATGAATTCGTTCAAGGAATGTTACATGAAGCTTTAGGGGATAAAGGTTCTAAGTTTTTTCCATTTATTTTCACTACATTTGTATTTATTCTTTTTGCTAACATTTTAGGTATGGTTCCGTATACTTTTACTGTTACAAGTCACCTTATATTCACGTTTGGTTTAGGAATGACTACGTTTGTTGGTTTGAATATAATTGGACTAAAACGGCATGGTTTGCACTTTTTTAGTTTATTTTTGCCTCCTGGAGCTCCATTAGCTTTAGCGCCATTATTAGTACCTATCGAGTTGATTTCTTATGTGTTTAGAGTTGTCGCTTTAGCAGTACGACTTTTTGCTAATATGATGGCGGGACATACTTTATTAAAGATTTTAGCAACATTCGCTTGGAAAATGATTGCAGCTGGCGGAATATTCTACATTATTCAGTTATTTCCAATGATTGTTATAATAGCTATTACTGGTCTTGAGTTAGCGATTGCATTCTTACAAGCATATGTATGGACTACACTTACATGTCTTTATTTGAGTGATGCTATCAATTTACATTAGAATTAGTAAATGAAATAATTTTTTTTTATTTCATTTATGAGGGAATAGTTTAATTGGTAAAACATTAGTCTCCAAAACTAACGTTCGAAGTTCAAGTCTTCGCTCCCTTGTTTTTATATTAAAATGATATATCTATGTCTAATAAATTAGAATTTGTAGTTTCTAAAGTTGACGATTTGATAAATTGGGCTAGAAAAGGTTCATTATGGCCGATGACATTTGGATTAGCCTGTTGTGCTGTTGAGATGATGCACGCGGGAGCAAGTAGATATGATTTAGACCGATTTGGAATAATATTTAGAGCGAGTCCAAGGCAATCAGATATCATGATTGTTGCAGGCACTTTAACGAATAAGATGGCGCCTGCTTTAAGAAAAGTGTATGATCAAATGCCAGAGCCTAGATGGGTTCTTTCTATGGGTAGTTGTGCGAATGGTGGTGGTTATTATCATTATTCGTATTCAGTAGTTCGTGGTTGTGATAGAATCGTTCCAGTAGACATATATGTCCCAGGTTGTCCGCCAACAGCTGAAGCTTTGTTGTATGGAATTTTACAGTTGCAAAAGAAAATTAAGCGAAGTCAAAATGTATTAAAGTGGTTATCAAAATAAGACAAAAGTTTGTATGAACAAAAATTTCATAAAATTTCTAGAAAGCATGTTGATCAACCATGCTAAAAAAATAGTTCAATTCAGAGACGAAATCATTATTGAAGTACATGTATCTGATCTTAAGAATATGATTTTGTTTTTAAAAAATCATGAAAATTGTTTATTTAAGATGTTAATCGAAATCTACGCTGTAGATTACCCAACTAAAGCTAATCGATTTGAATTAGTTTATTGTTTGTTAAGTACGAAATATAACTCAAGAATAAAAGTCAAAACTTTTGTAGATGAAATTACTCCAGTAGAATCTATTGTTGATGTATATCAAAATGCTAACTGGTTAGAAAGAGAAGTTTTTGATATGCATGGAATATATATAGAACAGCATCCTGATTTACGAAGAATTTTGACAGATTATGGGTTTGAAGGTTATCCTCTAAGAAAAGATTTTCCATTGTCGGGGTACACAGAAGTTCGATACGACGATAGTCAAAAGAGGGTTATATATGAACCTTTAGAGTTAAGCCAAGAATTCCGAGTATTTAATTTCAATAGTCCGTGGGAGTCTAAGTCTTAAAAAGTATTTAAGGATGCTTATAGTAATTATTCTATGTTTTGAAAATAGTTATTTTTAGTAGTTTGTTTAAAATTGGTTTATTCTTTAGATTATAGAGTAAACCACTCAGATCTATAGTTCAGTTGGTTAGAACATACGCCTGATAAGTGTAAGGTCGATAGTTCAAGTCTATCTAGATCTAAATACAATTTTATATGTATTTTTGGAATGTAGCCAAGTGGCTAAGGCATTGGTTTTTGATACCAACATTCGAAGGTTCAAGTCCTTCCATTCCAGTTGTGGATCCAATATAGTCATAAGTTTTTTGGTTACTATGCCTCCATACTACTAAACACGAAACCACTAAAGTAGTATGGAAGCGTAGTAACCAAAGAACTCACATTCCTACATTAACACTCTGTATTCCTAAGGCATTCATCACAGATTTTACTGATTTTGGTTAAGATACACAAAAGACAATCTTAACTAAAAACATCAAAATCTTAGGGGCTTCGAGCAAAGAAACAAAGGCCCGGTTGTTAAAATCAAATAAGTCCAAGATAAAAATTTTAACTTTCGAAGAGAGAATCACCTACTCTACTTTTGAGTTATCTTTCTTATCGCTAGAGCTAGAGTTGCTTTTAATACTATTCATGGAAGGGTAGCCCTCAAATAAGATAGAGTCTACCACACTAAGACCCATGCTTTTTAACCACTTACAATATCACCAAAGAAAAAATGTTATTTAGAAGAACCATTTTTGATACATGCATTTTCTTATATAGCTATAAAATTCTAAAATTAAATATATCTCCAAAATAAACTTTTGCCCTTTATGGGACTCGAACCCATATCATTACCGTGAAAGAGTAGTGTCCTCACCATTAGACGAAAAGGGCATTAAGCACTAACATTTAGTAGGACTTGAACCTACACCGTCAGGGTCGAAACCTGAAACTCTATCCATTGAGCTATAAATGCAAAGTTTAAACAGTAAAGCCTCTTCTCAGACTCGAACTGAAATTCATTGCTTACAAAGCAATTGTTCTAACCATTAAACTAAAGAGGCAAAGAAT
>Ga0115572_10001818_pt1 | contig 17246 bp, 7 predicted proteins | sample COGITO_mtgs_1206_FD_88681 | JGI IMG/M metagenome (GOLD analysis project Ga0115572, IMG submission 88681) | Pelagic marine microbial communities from North Sea - COGITO_mtgs_120607 | ecosystem: Environmental > Aquatic > Marine > Epipelagic | place: Germany:Helgoland, sampling site Kabeltonne... | reverse complement strand
GCAGCAGCCGGAGACCACGCGTCCCGAGCTCCAAGCACCCAAGAAACAAAGAAAGGACAGCATGTGCATCGCCCCTGCTACCAAGGCGTACAAGGCCCCCGGCGCGCGCACCGCCACCGCGTTCGTGCAGCCCCCCACGCCCACCTTCGCGGTCGTGGCGCCACCCAAGCGTTTCGACGCCACAGCCTCCGATGCCAGGTGAGATGACCGCCGGAACCCCGCGCACCCTACCCCGCACGTCGCCGATACCTCCGAGGATCGTGCTCGTTTCGCGTCATCGATGCCTGTCCCAGAGATGGACCCCGAGAAGGGGCACGATCCGGCGTCGCGCGCGCCCCGACGCGCGCTTCGCCGACATGTGTTTCCCCCGCGATCGCGGAGAGATAACCCGCTTATCGTCACCACCAACCGTCGCTGACCGTATTCCCCCCACGTCTCCCCTTCCGATCGTTCAGATGGACCGGCAACGCGCTCCTCGGCTCCACCGGTGCCGCCACCAAGCGCGTGCTCGCCGTTGACGGCGGTGCCCTTCACGTCATCTCCGACGACGGCCTCCAGACCAGGAGCACGGCCGACGGTTTGATCCTCGCGCTCGCCTCCACCACCGTCTCCGTCGACGACGTCCTCGCGTCCTACAACAAGGCTGCCCAGTCCGGCGACGCCAACGACACCCGTTCCAGGGTGAACGCGCTCCGCAAGGCTCTCGGCGAACTCCACACCGAGAACGGCTCGTTCGCCGTCATCGCGTTCGACGCCAAGATGGGCCGCGTCCTCGCCGCCAGGACCAAGAACTCCGCGCCCCTCTCCTACGGCTTCACCGCCGACGGAACCCTGGTGGCGTGCGCGGGTCTCACCGCCCAGGCCATGGGCCTCGACGCGTCCCTCGACCTCACCTCGCTCCCCTCCGGCCGCTTCATCTTCGGCCACCGCTACGTGAAGCCCATCGAGTTCACCCAGTTCTGGTCCACCGCCCAGGGCAACCGCGCCGCCGCGCCCGCCAGGAAGGCCAGGCGCTCGGTCGACACCGTCCCCGAGAACTCCGTCCCGGCCCACAAGTGGGGCACCACCAACTCCGAGGGCGACGGTAACGCCGACTGGCACGTGCACCCCACCCTCCACCACACCAAGTCGGCGTACGTGCCCCCCGCGCTCCGCCGCGCCCGCGAGGCTGCCGAGAAAGCCGCCGCCGAGAAAGCCGCGGAGGTTCGCCCCGTCTCCCCGAGGACCCAGAAGGTGGAGATGGACGCGCAGATCGCCAAGGCGGTCGCGTTCCAGGACCGCATGGTCGCCGACCTCGTCACCGCCGTGCGACGCGCGTCCATCGACACCCGCCGCGGCTCTGTGGAGGCGTCCCGCAAGAACATGGTGAAGAAGTCGCTCAGGTCCGCGACTCTCTCTGCCGCGTCTTGGGAGCGCGCCCTCGCCACCTCCAGGGCGGTGGCTCAGGTCCGCACCTCCGTGGACTGCGCCAGGTCCTCCATGGACATGTCCCGCATCTCCTCCTTCTTCTCCTCCGCGCCCGTCGCGAGGGTTTAAGGGACTACAACATGTGAAACAAAACACCCAAGGGGATTATTTTACGAGGCTCACCGGGGAAATGGTGAGCCCACCGCTGTACTGCTAAGAGCACCGCTGTATCAATAGCTCGCGCGCGCGACATTACTCTGCATTGCTTGCATAAGACTAACATTGAAATACGACGATCGAAATCATCCGTCTCAAACACGTGTCTCCTCGCTAATATCACCGTCGCCTCACCGCGCTCCAAGATGAACTCGAACGGGGTTCTCATCCTCCGGCGCCTCGTTGCTAACCCTAAAGTCATCGGTGAACTCGCGCAGCTGCTGCAGAAAATCGTCCGAAGCGGGAGGCCCGGGCAACGTCGGCACCGACGACCGATCCTCCGCCCTTACCTCGCCGACGTAGAAGTGCTTCAGGTACAGGAACGACTCCCGGCTCGAGTGGTAGAGCTCAAAGTGTCTGGCGCACTCGACGTTCATGGACTGCGCGGGTATGATGCGGTCCCCGCCCGGGTGCTCGGGAAGCCACCTCTTGACGTCCAGCACCATACCGTCGATCACGATCCAGCACCCGCCGCGCTCGTTGTGCTCGAACACCTCGCGCCACGACCGTACCCGCCGCCGGCTCTCGTGCTCGCCGAGTCTCTCAGAGCAGTAATCCGATAGGGTCGTCAGACCCAACGCGTCCGCAGCCTCGGCGAGCTCCTCGACGATCCTAATGTCGTGCTCGGGTGGTACACGACCCAAAGCCTCAGCCTCGAGCCAGACCAGGACTCTGTCGAACGTGGCGCAGTCGACGTCCACATCGCACTCAGCCTGTCGGCGGTCCTCTTTTATACGGTCCGAGCCCGAGTCCTCGATCCCGGCAGACGCCTCCCACTCACGCCTCTTCCCGGAGCTCACCGCGGGCCCATCCGCACCAGCCTCGCGTATCGCCCGGGTCAACGCGATACACGGCCGGAGCAAGCGCCTGTGCACCGGGAACGTTTCTCCGTCGCTCGTGTGGACGGACACCAGTTCCCTCGCGGCGGCCTTCTTGGCGGCGGCTTCTCCTCCCCGAACTGTGCTGTTCACCAGCCGCAGACCCCCGCCGACGGTGACGCACGTACCGCCTTCGTCGCAGCCCACGTCGTCCACCGCGTGCAGCAACACGCGGGTGTCATTCACGACACATCCCCGGTAGCAGTGGTACCCCAGCGCCACCGCGGCGTCCGTCGCGTCAATCGTGTCGCACCTCGCCACCCGCAGCCTGAGCGACGTGTGGCCGAGGAACTCGAGATCGTCCCCGTCGCGCGGGTACGATAACGTCACCACCTCACCGACGTAGACCCACCTGTTCTCGAGCCTCTTTCGAAGCGCGGGAAGCAGCGACGCGCCGTCGACCTCCGCCGAGATTCGTTCCGACGGTGATGAAACCTTTGCTCCCTCTTCATCCTCTTCGTCCTCATCGGAGGAGGACGCGCGCGTCTCGGCGACGTCCACGACACGCATCACGCGTACCTCGATCTCCACGTCCACCAGATCGTGCCGCTCGTCCGCCGGGGGCACGAACCGCACGAAGTTGGCGGTCTGATCCTCCGCGACGTGACAGTTGTATCGGTCCTCGTCGGCGAGGGCGATGGCGTCCGTCGAGGGAACCGCGGGCGATACCGACGCCCGGAGCACGCAGTCCGCGCCGCCCTCGAGGGTAATCTGCGCGTGGCTCTTGTTCGAGACGAGTGGATGGTCCGGGTGGAGCCACGCGACGCCCCTGGGGAGGGAAGCGCCGGTGTCGCGCGCCAGCTTCTCGGAGCAGTGGACACGCATAGGATGTGCCTCCGCGCTCTTGTGGTGCCTCGAGCCCAGCACCCTGGTGCTGACGTACGATCCATCCTCCTCCTTTGGCGCGGACGCGACGCCCATTAGCGAGTTGGGCCCGCGCGATAGCTTGAAGTTCACCATGGCCCGCCCTATCCTTCGAACGCCCCGGCGAGTGACGTGGAAACTAAGATGTGCTACCCTAAGTTTTTGGCAAGCGGAGTGTGACTCCAGCTAAGTGCTACCTTCGAAGGTACCTGAGGCCCCTGGCGGCCGGTACCGATGTCTCATTGCGGCGCCCAGTACTCCCCTAATACGCCCCTGACCCCGATGACGTCCACCAAGGGCCCGTACACCGCCTCCACCGCCGCCCGCTCCGCATCCCCGAGCTTCTCCAACCGTCGCATCCGTTTCGTCGGTTGCCGTTCCTCCATCTGCCGTCGGCGGTTGAGGCTGTCGTACTGGCCCACCAGCGCCCACAACAGCTCACCCTCGGTGCTGATCGGGTCCGCGGACGCGCGCTTCAGCCAGTTCAGCGCCAGCATCGACCTCGCCATCGCTCTCGCCTGCGTCGCCTGGCACTCGCCGGGCGGAGACGAGAACTCGCGCCTCACCTCCTCGCGCACGATGCCCCTCACCCTCTGACGGGACACGGCGCCGGCCTGGCGCATCAGGCGCCGATACATGGCCGCCGCGACCGCGCGGAACTCGGTTCCCGCGACGGACGACGCCATCAGTGTCCGCGGTGCCCACCTGTGTGCTGAGTGCTGACTCATGGCTTGGCGGTATTTAAATAGCCTGTTTACCATAATTAGGCACAAACCGATACAATTATGACTGTTTGCCTATATTGCGACCTTGCTCTATATATTGGTAACACCCATTAACAGCCATCACACTCCCGCCGACGCGCCGAGTGCCCCTTTCCAGCGCGTAATGGGGGCCGGCGCCGACGGCGGAAGGACTCGCGGCGATCGTGCGGGTGATGCACGTCGCGTCGCGCGCGGCGGTGAAGCGTCGACGCGCGATATTCCCAGGGGCCGACTCGCGGTTTCACCCGAAGGCACCGTGGGCGGGGAGAGAAAGTCGGATGCGACCGCGAGGAGGAACGCGGCGAGGAACAAGAAGGACGCCGAGGTTCTGGCCGCGAGGGACGCCAAAGTCGTGAGCGTCAACCCGTTCTTCCTGGAGAAGGAGCTCCTGCCCAAGCAGACCTGGCCCGACGGCACGCCCAACATACGGGCGCAGCTCACTTCGCTCTGGGTGCTGGGTCAGCCCCACTCTGCGCTGGGCGTGCCCCCGCCGCCGGAGCCCCCAAGGTTCGCGCCGGTAAAGCCGCCGGAGCCTCTATGCTGCGGATGCGGCCCACCCGTGAGCTGCTTCAAGTGCTTCGGCGGGGGCATGGTGGACGAGACCGAGCCCGGGACTCCCCGAGCCATGGGAGGAAAGATGCACGATGATGATCATCTCCGCGGGCTCGGGCTCGGCTTCGACGTCGACTACCTGGATGACGACCTGGATGACAAGTCCAAGTCTCGGATGAAGAAGAAGAAGGGGCGCGCGGGTGACGGGTCGGACGAGAGCGACATGGACTCCGATGTTCAGTGCGCGGCGTGCGCACCGGCGGCTGGGAACCGCCGGCGAAGGCGCCGTAGGAGGAAAAAGAACGCGGCGGGCCAAGACAAACGCGGGGATGAAGACGAGCTGGACATTAAGCGCGGAGGACGGAGGCGGCGTGCGAAACCTTCCAAGGGTCTGTGCGGTGCGTTGGACTGCGTCGGGGACTGGTCCAGCTCCGACGATGAAGGGTCTAGGTCGGGGGGTAAGAAGAAGTCGCGGCGGAGGAGACGCGGTGATGGAGGCGACGATGGCTGGGACGACGAGGGTGCTGTCCGGTGCGGTCCGAACAGCTTCGGAGGGTGCTTCGCGTTCCTGTTCGGACCCTCCGAGGAGGTTGTGAGGAGACGGAGAAAGCAACGGGAGCGCGACGAGAGACGGAAGGCACGAACGGCGCTGCTCCATCCCGGTACCGTCGAGGATGGGAGCGACGCGGGCGTGCGCGTCTCAGACGACGAAGGGTACAACTCCATGTTCGACGACTGGTTCGACGAGGAGGAGGGCGACCGAGGGACGGACTACCCCGACTGGCACCCCGCTCGCGCGTCACTCAAAGGGGAAGGATTCTTCGCCAACCGCGCGAGGGTCTACGCCACGTGGAAGCCCCGACGTCCCATCGACATCTCGTTCACGCAACCGTCCGTGCTGCTCATGTCCCAGATGGCGTTTGTTTTTTCACAGCCGATGTGGCGGTCCCTCGCGACGTTTCAACGCGTAGACCCCGCGCTGTGCGTCGAACCCGAACCGCCCCACGTCACCGGCGAGCGGCCGGACGTGTACGAACGGCTGAAGGAGGAGGCTCGAGTGTACCGCGTCTCCCACCAGACTAGATACGCGTACGCGGCGTGGTCCGAGGATATGCTCGGCGCCTTTCTCGGTTGCGTCTTCGCGACAGCCGCGTGGAGCTGCGCGCTGCGTGACCCTCGCAACAGGCGAAGGCGACGAAGACGCAAGATTGAGACGTTCTTCTTTTTCGGCGTTCTGCGGGGATGGCACGACGCGGCGAGCGCGCACCAGGCCAGGGTTGAGAGTCGCAGGGTCAACCTCGAGCTCATGGCGTTTTTGGCCAAGCAGCAACGGCAGAAGAGGTGGGAGGCGAGCCTGAACGAAACCTGGGACGACATCAAAGCTGTGTCTGACGGTACGAAAGGTGCCGCGGGGAAAACCGCGGGTACGGGTAAGAACGTCGCGAGGGCTGCGTCCAGCGAGGCAAAGGAGGATGGCGGGAAGAGCGTGAGTTTCACGCGGCAAATCGTCAAAATCGGGAAGGACGCGACGAACGCCGCGGCGGATGCACTCGGCGCCGGGGATGACGACGCCGATGTCGGTGAGGGAGACGCGGGCCGCGATGCCGGGTCGGGTGATGACGGGTCGGGTACCGGCGATGGGACAGACGGTGTGACCGGTCCAGCGGTGAAGCTCCGCGACGACGACGGCACCGGGTACGGTGCGAACGCGTCGAGTCGACTTGTTTCCACCTCCGAGTCCGCGCACGACACGGAGAGTGAGGGCAAAGGAGGGGACGATGATCAGCCAGGCGGGATGTTTGACTTCATCCTCGGCGGGGAATGGTCCGCGCGGAGTAACTTCGACAACACGACGGACGCGACGGCCCTGTACGACGAGACCGTGGCGCGCGCCCTCAAAGGAGCCATTTGCAGGCATAGGAATAAGCTCAAAGGACGACGCGCTTTCTGGCCCGCGGTGGAGGAGCTATCGCTCAACGACGGCGCTTACGAAAGGGCAAAACCCGCGGCGGCGCCCGACGAGACGGAGGATGATCGCGACAGGCCAATCGGCCCGGAACCCATCGCGAGGATCGCGGCGTAAGAACAAGACGAGTCGGTTGTAGATATAATCGTATTCACAAAGAATCAGGGATGTACATTCGCTCACTGCTCCTGCCCCGCGGTGGCGGGATCGTTCGCGTCCAGGTCAACCTCCTTGCCCGTGATTCTTTTAAACATCTGAAGCACGTCTTCGGCTGTGGATTGGAAATGAGTCGTGGCGTCGTACCCTTTGCTGATGTAGCACCCGTCTTCGGCCCCGTCGCTCACCGGCTCCATCACGTCGCTCACCTGGACGAAATATTCATCGATGGCGCCGAGGAGCTGCAGGCCGGGCATGAGCTCCGCCGTCGGGTTGGCCGTCTCAACCGCGGTGGACACAAACGCGAGGTACTTGCCCTTGGCGCATACGTTGTGGGCAAACGAGCACCCAAACACGTACATGTCGCTCTGCCGCCCCGTCTGCTTCTGCGGGATGATGATCTGGACACTGTGCGCGTCGGATACGTTGGGAATGGGGTGGCTCAGGATGCAGATGGCGCGGACCACCTGTCCGACCCGGCGAACCTTGCCCGGGAAGTAGCTCGGGTCTCCAACCACGAACTTCGCCTTTGCCGTCTCGCCCTCGGACGTCACGCCGCACGCCTTGCCCGCCTCGTCGTACACCACCACCGCGTCGGGCTTGGCGATCATGAACGGACCTCCGTACACGGCGGAGAGACGCGCGAACCCCTGGGGCAACTCGCCGAGGCCGTAGAGGGGGTAGATGTAAGGGCTGCCCGTGTCGAACCTGGCGAGGGACTCGGAGTAGAGCTTGACCGCCATCACCATCTTCCGCGCGGGCTGGTCCATGAACGAGTCGTCCGTCTGGAGCGCGAGCGCGTGGCCGATGAAGTCCACGGTGTTCGGGTCCAGGCCGTATTCTTTGAAGAGCTCCCGCGAGGTGATGACGTCCAGATCGTATCCCTTGTGGGTCCTCGGATCGTCCTTGTCGTAATCCTGGACGAAGATGAAGAACCCTCGGGCGCGGTACTTCTCGAACATGCCCATGAGGGACGACCTGAGCGCATCCTTGTCCGTCGCGGGCACCTTGTACGTCTTGCCACCCTTGCACACGTAGCTTCCGTCCACAGCCTTGAACTCGAGGTACTTGTGCACGCCGGTGTGGACCAGCAGGCGCACGAGGAGCCCGTTGCCCATCATGAACTTGGGGACCATGTCGAAGTTCCAGTCCTGCCACCGGCCGTAGTGCGGCGGCAGCTCCTGGCCGGGCTTGAACTTCTCGTACAGCTGCTTCAGGTTAAGGCTCGCGGACTCGCCGCCGTAGTACGAGTTGCGGTCCATGTGGAGGATCTTCTTCCCGTCCACGGAGAGGAGGCCCGCGAGGAGGCACTCCTTCAGGCCCGTGCCCAGGATGATGGCGTCGTACTCCTGATCCATGGTTCACTGCGTTCTCTCTGTGAAAGGCGTCGTCGTTCGGGACGAGCGAAGTGATGCGCGTGCGCCGGAGCGTGGCGCTCGATCTGTCGAGGCTACTTGAAGGGCCGCGGCAATTATCCCGAGGTGACAAAGCAGGTTTCTGGCAACATCGACAAACATTGTTAGCGATGTCGGGCACGTCCTTGGGCTACGCCGAGCGACTGAGCTGGCGAGATGACGTAGGGGGCACTCTCGGCGACCCCGAGCTCTCTGAACCCGATGCGAATGACCTGGAGGGCAAGATCGATCGCCTCGCGGAGCTCTTCCGCGACGCGAAGGACGGGGTCACAGTGCACACAGGGGCCGGAATCTCAACATCAGCGGGGATACCCGACTTCCGCGGGCCCAAGGGGGTGTGGACCCTGCAGAAGAGGGGCGAGCCCATCCCGCCCGCCAAGTGCAGGTTTGACCGCGCCAGACCCACCCCGACGCACATGGCGCTGGTCGAGCTGCAGCGAGCGGGGTTCGTGAGGTACCTGGTGTCGTGTAACGTCGATTGCCTGCACATCAGGTCGGGCTTCCCGAGGGACCACCTGGCCGAGTTGCACGGCAACTGCTTCGCCGAACGATGCGAGAAGTGCGGGGCGGAGTACATCCGAGACTTTGAGATGCCCTCGGTGGGGTTCAAACCCACGGGAAGGCGGTGCGTGGCGAAGAAGGGAAAAGGCCGCTGTCCGGGTGAGCTCATGGACCAGGTACTCGACTGGGACGACGCGTTACCGCCGAAGGAACTCAGGGCCGCGGAGCGTCACTCGCGGGAGGCGTCGCTGTCCCTCGTGCTCGGGTCCTCCCTTCAGATTATTCCGAGCTGCAACCTGCCCTTGAAGACCGTCCGGGGCGGGAAAGGCAAACTCGCCATAGTCAACCTGCAGGCCACGGGCAAGGACAAGAAAGCGGACGTGGTGATCCACGAGAAGACGGATGTCGTCATGGCGGGGTTGATGCGACGACTGGGACTGACGATACCCGAGTACGTGCACGTGGACACGACGAGGCAGTGGGACAAGACGTTCCGTCCCTTGAAGGTTGACGACGAGGGGGGAAGTGCGAAGCGAGCGCGCGTGAAGTAGCGGCACTACTTCTAGAATCTATAGTGTTTTACAATGTTGCCGGTACTACTTAGATGCAAATGGTCGCACTCGTCTTAGTCTTCAGTTTCTTCTTCTTCTTAGGCTTGTTTGCCGCAGCGGGCTGCGCCGGAGCTTCTGGTGGTGGTGCGGAAGCCACGGGTGGCGTTGGTGGCGGCGCCGGGACAGGTGGCGGTGGAGGAGGGGGCGGCGCCTGCACGACCGGGGGAGGCGGTGGAGGAAGCGCCTGCACAACCGGTGGAGGTGGAGGAGGAGGCGGCGGTGGAGGCGGCTGCACAACCGGCTTGGTAACCGGTGGCGGTGCCTCCACATGCGGCGCGGGCCTCGGCGCTACCGCCTGTGGTGGCGGAGCGGGAGGTGGCTTGGGCGTTGGCGGCGCCGCGAGATTCTTGCCCGAAGTCGTCGGCGTACCCCCGAGGCTCAGCTTATCCGCGAGCGACCGGGACGACGTGTTGTCGTCACCGGTGAGAGAACCACGCCGTCTACGCCTTGGTTTCGGCGTCGGAACGTCGTCTTCGTCCTGGACCACAATCTTGCGCCCAGAGTTGAAGCTACTCTGTCGAAGAGAGGACTGCTTTACGCCGGGCTCCTCTTCAATCTTGAACACGTTTTTGCCGCTGCGACTGGGTTGCCTGAAGCTCGGGCCGCGAGATACGGGCTTGTGCCGAGGATCCCAACGCTCCGGTCGCACGTGCGGTACCCTCGATTCTCCCGCGAGCTTTCTCGCCTCGGTTTTGGTCCGCTTCGCCTCCCACGCGATCGCTCGCTGATAGTACTCATCCGCCAATCTCGCGCGCTGCATGCACACGAACATATCCTCCGGCTTGCACACATCCGGTGCCTTGGCCGCGAGGGAAGCGACGATGGGCCGAATGGACGTGGCGTTGATGATGTTGGTATCGTGGTAAGATGCCACCCAGCTCGGCCGAGAAGCCCAAGCCTTCAGGTAGCCCTCGAGGCTGGGTCCTCCGAGGGACCCGAACGAATCCTTGCCGTCTGGGAGCGAAGCCACGCCTGATTCGAGCAGGTTGTACGCCACCAGCAGCACAGACGCGACGAGTGCGTCCGATGCGTCGGGGATCTGCCCGGCGATGAACGGTCCCTTGAGCGCGGTGATGTGACCCTCCAGCTGTGCCACCGCCTCTGACGCGCGGACGCACAACGCCAACCTGAGCTCATCGTCGGATTTGGACATGTACTCCTCGGGCGGGACACCCGCGCGCTCCAGGCATTGACGCCCGTACGCTTTACCCGCAGGATGCTTGCTTCCGAGCACCCTGCCGCCGACGAGCGACGACGTCAGCTTCTCGCACAGTCCCTCAGCATCCTTCAAAGAAAGAGGACCGCGCTGCCGAGCGATGCGTGCAACCTGAGTCGATTGACCAACCGCGCGCTCGAGCAGGTCCGAGAAACCCCCGACCCACTCTCCACTGTCCACCCCACCGGGCGTGCCCTGCATCGCCGGTGTCTTAGCTGGAGGGTACGCGTTTCGGAACCACTGCGGTTTGGCGTAATGGTCAATCAAAATGAGTTCGAAGGGAACGCGAGCCTCCGCGAGGATGAGGCACAGCCGGATGCAATACGTGCAGGAAGGCGCGAGCGGACCCTCGGGCGAGACACCGTCGATGGGGTCCAGTGGGTCACCGTCCGATGCCCTCGCCGAAAGCATCGCGATCCTCGGCGCTCCTGGAACTGACAGGCCATGCGGTCCAGGTGAATCATCCGCGTCGTCGTCGTCGTACTCGCCAGTCATGCGATGGCCAAAATCAGTCTTGCACGTCATACCCGTGCCGTCGCAGTACGACGAGTCAAGCATCCTGGCTCTGGCCATCACGGGGTAGAGCAATCGTCCTCCGTCGCACACGTCAGACGCGTTGTTGGCGAGCATCTGACACGCCACCATCATGGACGCCGCGCTGTACAAAGAGTCGCTCTTGTAGCACTCCGTCCAGCTCGGACGTCGCACCCACCGCTGCAGATATTCGAGAGCCGTCGGCGCGCCAACCTCTTTGAGCGAGCAGGGCGCCTGCGGCAACGGCGACAGGCCGCACTCGAGCGCGTTGTGGGACCAGTACAACATGGTGGCGAGGAACGCGTCCGCCTGGTTCGGAATCTCGCCGCCGATGAATGGACTGTTGAGGTTCGCAATCACACCCTCGAGCTCGGCGAAGGAGTCAACGGCGATGTTGATGAGGCGCTGCCTCATCGCCGGGGCGGACTCGTCTGGGACCTCAGGAATGAAACCGAATTGCATGTACATCGCGAGGATTGGCTTGGCGGAATCGAGGTTAGACTCCGCGTACCATGCGGCGATCTGCGACATCGCGATCCGCGAGCCAAGCGTGCCGATGTACTCCGTCTTGTAGGGACCGTGGTCGTTGGCCACCTTGGCAAACGCTTCGCTCTGCTGTTTCGCTCGCGCGAGGATCTCGTCGAATTCACCCATCCACTGGTCCGAGTCCGGCAAACCTCCGGGAGTGCCCTGCATCGCGGGGGTGGTGCCCGCGGGGAACTGCTCCAGGAACCAAGCCGGCTTGTCCCGCATGTCGATGAGATACGTCTCGAAGGCGATTCCAGATTCGGCGAGTAGAAGCCCGAGCCTGTGGCAGTAAGGACAGAAGGGCATGATAGGCCCGAGCTGGGATGAACCGTCGAGCGCATCACCGGACCCGTATGATGCGCGGTAGGACAGGACAGCCTTCCTCGGTATGCCCGGTACCAGTTGACCGGCAGGAGGGGGTTGCTGTCCCATCACGGGCGTCCAATCCGACATGACCGGCTCGTCGAGCCCAACCTCGGCGCGGTAGTGACCATCCAGGGCACGGATCCTGTCCATGACCTCGGTCAAGGCCTTCCCACCCTGGCACACGTCCGGCGCCATCTTACGCACCATGTTCGCGGCGGTCATCACGAGCGAAGCACTGTACATCGACGACGAATGGAACTGCGCACGCCAGCTTGGACGCTTCACCCACCGGTCCAGGTATCGTCTGAGCGCACCGCACCCGATGTCGTTCAGCGAGCACGGCGCCTCGGGTATCTGCGCCAAACCCGATTCAATGAAGTTATGCGCCCAGAAGAGCATGGTACCGGCGAACGCGTCCGCCTGATTGGGCCTGTCGCCACCGATGAAGGGACCCTTGAGCTTACCGATCATGTCGTCGAGCTCCTTCAGTGATTCAGACGCGATCGCGTTGAGGCGGAAAGTCGTGCTCATCGTATCTTCACCGGCGATAACCTCGATGTTACCCATCTTCATCATGCCCTTCATCAGGGCTTGGCCGGTCGGAAGCTCGGACGTGGCGACCGACGAGCTGAACATCGCGCCACCGCATCGTTGGAGCAGCTTCATGACGTCGGCAGTCTTGTACTGACCGTTGTCGTGGGCCACCTTTGCGAATGCGGGACTCTGCTCGATGCATCGCTTGAGGATTTCGTCAAATCCGCCGACCCAGTCGTCGCTGTGAACCCATCCGCCGGGTGTGCCCTGCATCGCGGGGGTCGTACCAGCGGGGAACTGCTCCAAGAACCACGGGGCCTTGTCCCTGGTGTCTATCAAGTACGTTTCAAAGGGTACGCCAGCCTCGTAGAAAAGCAACCCGAGTCTGTGACTGTAAGGGCAATCCGGCATCAACGGACCGCGAGGCGCGGACCCGTCAAGATCGTCGCCGTCGCCGTAAGACGCCCTCGAAGCAAGCACGGCAGCCCGCGGGTAGCCCGGTACGAGCGCCCCCTCGGGAGCAGGGGCGTAACCGTAGAAGGCGCACTTGTCATCCAAACCAGCCGCGCAGCGATACCCTGAGTCGAGACCTCTGATTCTCGCGAGCACCTTCACACAGTCTTTTCCCTGCCTGCATGCATCGGGAGCCATCTTAGTAACGGTAGCGCACGCCTGCATCATGGTCGCCGCGCTGTACAAAGAGTCGCTCTTGTAGCACTCCTTCCAGCTTGGACGTCGCACCCAACGTTGCAGGTAAAGTCGAAGCGACGGAGCGCCGATATCCGCGAGGGAGCACGGCGCTTGCGGCACTGGCATCAATCCACACTCGAGCGCGTTGTGTGCCCAGAACAACATGGTCACGAGGTACGCATCCGCCAGGTTAGGACTCTTACCGCCGACAAAAGGACCGTTCAGCTTCGAGATCAAGCTCTCGAGCTCCTTGAAGGAGTCTGCAATTATCCGAATCAGCCGCTCCCTGGTCTGCGCCGCCGACTCCCCCTCAACCTTTGCGATGCTTCCCATGCCCATCAGCGCGCCCATCATGTTCTTGGCCGAGTCCAGCTCCGACTTTGCGAATATCGCCGCGTACGTCGCCATGCCCACGGTGGTGCCCAGTGCGCCGATGTGTTCATTCTTGTACTGTCCGTGGTCGTGTGCGATGCTCGCGAATTTGGGAATCTTCTCGGAGTAAATCTTGACGAGGTTGTCAAACCCACCGACCCAATCGTTGGTACCGAGAACGTCCGGCCACTGCATCGACGGCGTGGTACCCGCGGGATACGCCTCCAGGAACCACGGCGGTTTGTCGCTCTGATCGATCATGTATGGCTCGAACGGCACGCCAGATTCTGAAAGCATCAGACCGAGGCGGTGACAGTACGGACAGTACGGCATGATGGGACCGAGAGGCGCATCGCCGTCGAGGATGTCTCCCGTGCCGTACGACGCGCGGTAAGATAGGACCGCCTTCCTCGGGACGCCCGGTATAATCCTCCCTTCCGGCGCAGGCTGCTGTCCGAAAAGGTGCCCCTCGAAGATTGGGCCTCCCGTGACGGGCTTGTCCAGCCCAACCGCGGCGCGATAGTACTGGTCCGCGCGACGCGCTCGCTCGCACACGGCCGGCAGCGGAAGGAACCGAGGATCGTTCGCGACGTCCGGGGCCATCTTGGAGAACCGGTACGCGTACACCGTCACTGTCGCCGAGTTGTAAAGACTGGTGGTCTTGTAACACTCCTTCCAGCTCGGCCTCTTGGCCCATCGCTCGAGGTACGTCCTGATCGACGGCGCGCCGACGTCTTCAACCGAACACGGCGCCTGAGGTATACCGCACAGGCCAAACTCGACCATGTTCAGCGCCCAGTAAAGCATCGTGGCCATGTGCGCGTCCGCCATGTTTGGCCTGTCCCCGCCGATGAAGTCGTCGTCGAGGTTGGAGAGAAGCTGTTCAATCTCCGCGAACGAGTCGAGCGCCAACTTGACCATCCGGTCCCGCAGCTCCGACCCAGCCTCCCCAGGCATGACGTTGACACCACCCATGCCCATCATGCCGTGCAACAAATTCTTACCATCCTCAACCTTCGTCTCCGCGAACCTGGAAGCCAACAGACCGGTGGCGAGGCTTCTGCAGAGCAGGCACACCACCCTCGTCTTGTGCTGTCCGTCGTCGTTTGCCACAGCCGCGAATCCCATGCTCTGCTCCTTTGCCCTCGCGACGATGTCGTCGAACCCGCCGACCCAGGGCACGCAGTGCTCTCCCGTCGTGGTCCTCATGCAATCCTCCGAGCCGGGAACACCTCCAGGAGTGCCCTGCACAGCGGGAGTGTATCCCGCTGGGAACACCTCGAGGAACCATTTCGCCTTGTCTCTTCCGTCGATGGCGTACTCCTCGTGGGGTATGCCAGCCTCCTGGTACAGAAGACCGAGGCGGTGACAGTACGCGCAAAACGGCATCAACGGACCGACCGGGTACGATCCGTCCAACTCGTCTCCCGTCCCGTACGACGCTCTGGCCGCGAGTACAGCCAGCCTCGGTATTCCAGTCACAGGGGGACCATCCGGCGCGGGCTGCTGGCCAAAGAGGTACCCGTCGAAGTACGGGTCTGGGGGTTCCATCGCGACGACATCCTCCTGCGCCTTGAAGAACCGGTTGTCGTGAAATCTGGACAACGTCCCGGGTCCCGCCGATCTGAGTCCAGCTGCTCCAAAGGCGGTGTCATCCGACCGTTCCGACGCGGCGTACGCCGGGCTCGATCGGCCGCCGTCTTCGCCGCCGCTCGAGGACGCCGGCGGCGAGTCCCTGAGTTCATCCCCTTCGCTATCCTCGGCATCCGCGTCGATCACGCACCCGTCGACGAACTCGTCGAAGTTCTGCCAGTCGATCTGCGGCTTACCGTCGCGCCCAAACCCGATCACGTCCCTCCACCTCGCGGGACCCACCAGCGTCCCGTTGGTGTACGTCGTGGTGCTGCATAGCTCGGCGCCGTAAACCGGATCCAACGCCGTGAACGTGAGATGCACCAGCCACGGGTCCTCCTCGTCGCTCGAGTCGCTGTCGTACTCAGAGTCGGAGTCGGTGTGCATCCCTGGGGAATCGGCTCCGGCTCCGTCTCTGTCCCTGAGCTTCGCCTTTGACCTTATCCGCTTGGGGGTGGTCATCTCGTTGATGGTCTTGCCTGATTTGGGGCACACGGTGGTCTTCGAATCCTTGAAAACGGTCCACATCGGCGACGACGGCTCGATGGGACACGCGATGGTGTGCACACCACTCACCGTCGCGGGTTGCATCACCTCAACCACCTCTTTTTTCATGAACCCCTCGCCCTCCTTGGTCACGTGCCTTGACAGCAGGGTGACTCGAATCACCGGGTTGTACAGCGTGTGGCACCGCAGGTTACCCACGCGTACCATGAAAGTGGGCACGCCGTCCCTTCGACTCATTATCGACCGAGTGGTCCACACGATATCCTTCTGCGGCGACTGGAACTTGGACACCACGGCGGAGAACACGAACGCGTTCACCACGACGCCGACGAGCATGGAGAAGAACGCGACGAGGTAGCCCCCGTCGGTGCTCGGCATGACGGTGCCAAACGACATCATCAGGATGTGCGACGCCGCGAATCTCAACGCCAGAAGCGCGTTGGGCAAATCCGTGTCCTCCCCCCACTCCTCCTGGGTGTTGATGAGACTCAGGGGAAGAGAGATGAGCCACATCAGTATGATGGCGAACCCATACGTCACAATCGCCAGCATCCCCGTGAACCACCACGGCTTCTCCAGTACCAAGAAGTAGACGTACCCGGACGAGAACATGACGCTCCTGGACCCCTTCGTCGCGGGTTTCTTGTTCGACGCACGCTGCGTAGCCAACAGACGTCGAGCAGCCTGTGAGCTCGTCTCCTTCTGCATAGCCTTGACTACCGATGCGAGGTCCTTCACGGGAGTTCCCTTTGCTTCGGCATTTTGCTGAATCACCTTGTTCGCGGCTAGCTTCCAGGCGCCCTTGGTCCACGGCGAAGACTTCACGGAAGGATCGGGCGTCACTGGCGCATCCATCCCTCCCGGTGCAACCGAGTTACCGCGTTTCCACATCGACGCCATGGGCTCGGACCTTCCCCAAAGTCTCGGTCAGCCCGATGAATTAACGTGCCAAATGTCCCGGGGACTTGGGTGAGCGGGGCGCTCGGGCGTTCCCGCGAGACCGGTCGGGCCTATCGACGCGCTCGCCGACGCGAAAGTCTTTACAAAGGTGAACGAAAACACTCTCGCTCACCCCTGTACTCCCAAACCTGTGCTAAAGTGTGTGGCCCTGGCTTCCGAGATGCATAACGTTATTCCGGGACGAGGTGGTAAACGGCTCTCGCACGTGAATCTCTCGTGGCTGGACAAAAAAATCTACCTATGCCTTGTGGACACACGCGTGCCCTCATCTGGCGTTGGTCTCAAACCTCGTCGTCGTAAAAGGACACCTTTCTCTCGCCCCTGACTGTCCGTAGCTCTGTCTCGATCCCACCGTTGGCTCCGTTTACCCTCCCCCGCGGAGGTGAAGGGTCGTTAACGGCCTCGTCGTTCAGCGGCATGTACTCCGCCATCAACGCTCGAACCTCCCGGTCAATCTCACCCTTGATTCGGATCCTGTACGCCGCGTACCCGAGAGCGGTGACTCCGAGTAGAACCAGAAGAGAGATGCCGAATATCGAGCCCGCGTCGATAGAGCGCAGTTTGCTCATTTCAACGG
>Ga0115572_10001817_pt1 | contig 17249 bp, 18 predicted proteins | sample COGITO_mtgs_1206_FD_88681 | JGI IMG/M metagenome (GOLD analysis project Ga0115572, IMG submission 88681) | Pelagic marine microbial communities from North Sea - COGITO_mtgs_120607 | ecosystem: Environmental > Aquatic > Marine > Epipelagic | place: Germany:Helgoland, sampling site Kabeltonne... | reverse complement strand
TTTGATTTTGAGTCTTCAACTCTTTTTCTATCTTATTAATTTTTGATGCCATTTTAGGTAAATTTCTAAAATAAACAGCACTTTTATTAAAATCTTGTATTTTAAAAGCTGGCGATCCATTAACAATCTCATCATCTTTTAAATTTTTTGAAATACCCGCTTGAGCTAATATTTTTACATTATTCCCTATTTTTAAATGACCAGAAATACCTACTTGCCCACCAATCATACAATTGCTACCAATTTTTGTGGAACCTGCAATACCAGTTTGAGAGGCAATTACTGTATTTCTTCCGATTTCTACATTATGGGCCACTTGTATCTGGTTGTCTAATTTCACACCCTTTCTTATGGTTGTAGATCCCATTGTAGCTCTATCTATTGTACATGCAGAACCAATATCAACATTGTCTTCAATAATTACATTTCCAATTTGCGGTATTGCTGAATATTCTCCATTTTCGTCAGGAGAAAATCCAAAACCGTCAGAACCAATTATAGTACCAGCATGAATTTTACAATTATCACCAATAATAGTTTCTGAATAAATTTTAACCCCTGAAAAAACAATACTATTATTACCAATAATTGAATTGTCTCCAATATACGAACTAGGGTAAATTTTTACATTATCTCCAAGCGTAACATTTTCACCTATATATGAAAATGCTCCAATATATTCATTCTGTCCAATTTTTGCAGAATCTGATATGAAATTTGGATTTTCTCTACCTGTCTTATTGTTTTTGACCTCGTGATAAAGTGATAATATTTTAGAAAAAGCTTCATAAGCATTTTCTACCTTTATTAAAGTGGTATTTGTTGATTTTTCTAACTTAAAATTATTGTTGACTATAGCAACTGAGGCCCTCGTAGTGTATAAAAAAGAATTATATTTTGGATTTGAGAGAAAGGTTAAAGATCCTTTTTCTCCTTCCTCTATTTTAGATAATTTAGAAACCTCTTCATTGGGATTACCCAAAATTTCGCCTTCCAAAATATCTGCTATTTGTTTTGCTGTAAATTTCATCAAACGCAAAAATATAAAATTTAAAGTAATTTGGCTAATCTCATCGTTACTTTGGATAACAAATAAAATGTTTGATTACTGGGGTTGTTAGTGCTTGTAAATTTAATTGGTCAGATGCTTGTGCAATATCCTTGATATTGCCTTTTTTATTGAGAATAAAAATAGGTTTTTCTTGCTGATATGCTTGGTTTGCAATCTTTTTTGAAAACACGAAAAATTTTGCATCATTAATTGAAAGCTTTAGTTTCTTCGCAACTTGTTTTATTTTTTTATCTAAATCTGATTTTTCAAATTCTTTTTGTTGAATTTCAATTTTTAATAATTTTCTATTAATAATCATTTTTGACAATAACGAAAGTACCTTGTCTTCATGATTTGACCACTCTTTGATTGCAGAAAGTACATCATAATCATCTAACGTAGCAAACATATTTAAGGTTTCATCATTAAAATTATCTTCAGATATTTGATTATACAAGAAATATTTTAAACTAGTACTTGAAAATAATTCAACCCCTTCTTCAGCTAATTCTTTAGCTCTTTTTAAGACATTGACCAACATATTTTCAGCAACTAAACCTGTTTTATGCAGATATACCTGCCAATACATTAAACGTCGTGCAATTAAGAACTTTTCTACCGAGTAAATTCCTTTCTCTTCAATAACCAATTCATCATTTTTCACATTCATCATTGCAATTAATCTATCTGATGAAATGTTTCCTTCTGTTACGCCTGTATAAAAACTATCTCTTTTTAAATAATCTAAACGATCAATATCTAACTGACTAGAAATTAGTTGGAATAAAAATTTACGCGGATTCTTCCCCTCAAAAACTTCAATAGCTAAATTAAGCTTCCCGTCAAATTCTTTATTTAATTTTTTCATAAAATTTAGAGAAATTTCTTCATGAGAAATTCCACTAACAATACTATGCTCTAAGGCATGAGAGAATGCTCCATGGCCAATATCATGCAATAAAATTGCGACATACAAGGCATTTTCTTCTTCACTAGAAATCAAAACCTCCTTAAACCTCAGAACACCAACTGCTTTTTGCATTAAATGCATGCAACCAATAGCATGATGAAAACGAGTATGATTTGCACCTGGATAAACCAAATTAGAAAAACCCATTTGAGTAATTCTTCTTAGTCTCTGAAAATAAGGGTGTTCTATAATATCAAAAATTAAGGTATTTGGTATTTGTATGAAACCATAAATGGGATCATTTAGAATTTTTAATTTATTTGGCTTTTTAGTATTCAAAGAAAAAAAATTTACAATCTACGGCAAAGTACAACCATTATTTTTTTTGGCAATATTTTATCATTTTTAAAGCAAAAAAAATATAACAAATACCTATTTTTATGGTTAAATGTTAAAAGCCAAAACAAAAATATGAGCAGTATACAAATTTTATGGGTTGATGATGAGATAGAATTATTAAAGCCTCACATTATTTTTTTGGAACGAAAAAATTACAAAATAACTATTTGCACAAATGGTGCAGATGCAATTGATTTAGTAAACGAGGAGAGCTTTGACATTGTGTTTCTAGATGAAAACATGCCTGGTTTAACCGGTTTAGAAACACTCGCAGAAATCAAACAGAAACAAGCCAATTTACCTGTGGTAATGATTACAAAGAGTGAGGAAGAATATATAATGGAAGAAGCAATTGGCTCTAAAATTGCTGATTATTTGATCAAACCTGTAAATCCAAGTCAGATTTTACTTAGTTTAAAGAAAAACCTTGATAACTCTCGCTTAGTTACTGAAAAAACGACATCTAGCTACCAGCAAGAATTTAGGAAAATATCTCTAGATATGAACATGGTAAATTCTTATGAAGAATGGATTGAACTTTATAAGAAATTAGTTCACTGGGAATTAGAGTTAGAAGACATCAGTGATCAGGGAATGTTAAGCATCCTAGAAAGCCAAAAGCAAGAAGCCAATACTCAGTTTTTTAAGTTTATAAAAAAGAACTATGAAGATTTTTTAACTTCTAATGACAAACCTACTTTTTCACACACATTGTTTAAGGACTATGTAGTTCCAGAATTAAATAAAAACCAAGGTGTTTTATGGGTTGTTATTGACAATTTACGTTACGACCAATACAGAATTTTAGAACCTTTAATTAATAATCATTACAAAAAAGAAGAAGAACATTCTTATTTCTCCATTTTACCCACCGCAACCCAGTATGCAAGAAATGCTATTTTTTCTGGCTTAATGCCTTCTGAAATGGAAAAAAGGTATCCTAATCTGTGGAAAAATGATACTGATGAAGGTGGAATGAATTTGTTTGAAAACGACTTTTTATCAGCACAGATAAAACGATTAAATTTAGACATAAAATATGAATATTATAAAATTACCAATCTAAAAAACGGAAAAGATTTAGCCGATAATTATAACGGAACAAAGCAAAACGATTTAACAGCCGTAGTTTATAATTTTGTTGACATGCTTTCGCATTCTAAAACTGAAATGGAAGTAATAAAAGAATTGGCAGGAGACGACAAAGCTTATAGAAGTTTAACTTTAAGTTGGTTTCGAAACTCTCCACTGTTCGAAATCATACAAAAAGCACAACAACTAGGACAAAAATTAATTATTACAACAGATCATGGCACTATTAATTGTAAACACCCAACAAAAGTAATTGGTGATAAAAACATTAGTGCTAATCTTCGATATAAAACAGGTAAAAGTCTCTCTTATGAAGATAAAAACGTATTTGCAGTAAGAAATCCTAAAGACATATTCTTACCAACCATAGCCATGAATAGTTCATATGTTTTTGCCAAAGAAGATTTGTTTTTTGCATATCCAAATAACTTTAATCATTTTGTAAAGTATTATAAAAATACTTATCAACATGGTGGAATTTCTTTAGAAGAGGTAATTATTCCTTGTGCAGTTTATAGTCCAAAGTAATATAATTAGAAGCTATTTCTTGCCATAAATACTCGCTTTTTTGTAAAAAAAAACAAGAAGAGCTCAAACAAATCATTCATTAAGGAATAAAATTGTTTACCGAATTAACTTCATAATATTTAAATAATTTGATAGACTTTTAAAACCATCAGATTATTTATTTATTCAGAAAACAATACTTTCTCATACTTTTATGTGCTAATAATTTTATTATTTTTGGAAAATGAATAAAAATTACACGTTAAAAAAATTATCATCTATTGCAGCAGAAATCATTTCATCAGTAAAAAATAATACGTTATTATTTTACGGAGAAATGGGAGTTGGAAAAACAACACTTATTAAAGAAATATGCCAGCAACTTGGAATTTTAGATAACATCTCCTCTCCTACTTTTTCATTAGTAAATGAATATCAAACATCAAAAGGAGAGAAAGTTTTTCACTTTGATTTTTACAGAATTGAAGAGGAAGAGGAGGCTTTTGATATTGGAATTGAAGAATATTTCGATTCTGATGCTTGGTGTTTGGTAGAATGGCCGGAAAACATAGAAAATTTACTACCTTTAGGAGCTGCTCAAATACATTTATCTATCTTAGATGATGAGCAACGAAATATTCAACTAAAATAACAAAACTATGAGTTCATTTTCTCCTTTTAGCAAAGAAGAGTTACTTCCGCAAGAAGAAATGTTAGAAATTAAAAAGCAAAAGAGGGAGTTATTTATTGGTTTACCTAAAGAAACTTATTTTAGCGAAAAACGTGTCTGTTTAACTCCAGATGCTGTTTCTGCCTTGTGTGCTCATGGACATAGAATTGTTGTAGAGACTGGTGCTGGTGATAATGCAAATTATCCGGATAGAGAATATTCTGAAGCAGGTGCAAAAATTTCATATGACATAGAGGAGGCCTTTAAATGTAACATTGTTTTAAAAGTAGCTCCTCCATCAGAAAAAGAAATTGAATACATGAATCCGCAAACAATTTTAATTTCTTCATTGCAATTAAAAACACAAAGTAAAAAATACTTTGAATGTTTGGCAAAAAAAAGAATTACAGCCGTTGCTTTCGATTATATAAAAGATGAACATGACACCTACCCTATTGTAAAATCGTTGAGTGAAATCGCTGGAACAGCTTCTTTATTAATTGCAGCAGAATTAATGAGTGGAATTAATAAAGGAAATGGTTTGCTCTTGGGAAATATAGGTGGTGTCCCACCATCTAGTGTCGTTATATTTGGCGCGGGAACTGTTGGTGAATATGCAGCAAGAACTGCTTTAGGATTGGGTGCAAGAGTAAAAGTATTTGACAATTCAATAAGTAAATTAAGAAAATTACAGCATTCTTTAAATGCACCTATTTATACATCTACTTTACAACCAAAATCTGTTGCAAAGGCTCTAATGCGAGCAGATGTTGCTGTCGGAGCGATAAGAGGAAAAAACAGATCTCCTATTTGTGCTACTGAAAAAATGGTGGAAAAGATGAAAGAAGGTGCCGTAATTATTGACGTAAGCATTGACAGAGGTGGCTGTTTTGAAACATCAAATGTAACCACACATGAAACTCCAACGTTTATAAAGCATGGGGTCGTGCACTACTGCGTACCCAACATTCCCGCACGTTACGCAAGAACAGCTTCATTGTCTATAAGTAATATTTTTACACCTTATTTATTAAATATTTCTGATGAAGGCGGATTTGAAAATGCTGCTCGTTTTAATAAGAGTTTACGAAACGGAATGTATTTTTATCACGGAATTCTTACAAATAGAACGGTTGCAGATTGGTTTGATATACCTTTTAGAGATATTAATTTATTAATATTATAAAGCTATTTTTAATACAAAAAAGTACATTTGCAATAAAATTTTACAATGCTCATTAAACGAATAGGATATTATTTAGTAGGCTTATCAATAGGTTGTGTTGGTGTATATTTTTTCTGGCAAAAGAAAAAAGCAACGTTCGATTACGGAATGGATGCAAGAACGTTAAAATCTATTAGGATTAAAGAACGTATGTTTTCTAAAGATGCTAAAAGTGCGATGTATAAATTTAATATTGATACTTTAAATATATCTACAATTTTGTACACAGGTGATGTTGATTTCGGAAAAAGTAATCAAAGAAAAGAACCTTGTGCTGAATATTACATTACAGGTACAAAGGAATTAGAAAATGTTAGTTTACTGGTAAAACGCTGTGATTCTGCTTCTACCATAGAGCAAGTTATTGTTGAATAAATATTCTTGTCCTTGTTAACAGACTATAAAACTCGTTATTTATCTTAATAAAGAAATCTATTTATTGACTAAAGGATTTTTAAAGAACAACATTCTAATAAAACACCTAAATTGAATTAAATTTCTTGTTCTATCTTTTGATGATAATGTTTTTCAATTTCATCTACATTTTTGATAGTTTTTTTTACCCATTCGTAGTACAAATTATCTTTTTCTTCTGGTGATAATTGCCAATTTACATCAGAGTCTCGCAATTTTGTTGTTAAGTCTTGTAAAATAATTGCTGCGGCTACAGAGATATTTAAACTTTCTGTAAAACCAACCATTGGTATTTTTAAAAAGCCATCTGCTTGTTCTTTTACAAACTCTGAAACCCCCTCTGCTTCTACTCCAAATACAAATGCAGATTTCTTTGTAACATCAAAATCATGCAATAAACAAGATTCATTATGAGGCGATGTTGCAATAATTTGATATCCATTTTCTCTTAAATTATCTAAACAAATTTTAGTATTATTTCCATCAGATTTATAGCGTTTAGATGTTATCCATTTTTGAGAACCTTTTGCAACATGTCTAGAAACTTTATTGGTGTATTTATTTTCAATCGCATGTACATCTTGAACCCCGAAAATATCTGCAGTTCTTATTACAGCACTCGCATTATGAGGTTGAAAAATATCTTCTAAAACTACCGCAAAATGTCGAGTTCTTTTTTCTAAAACCTTTTTAAAAAGACTTTTTCTATTATCGGTTAAAAAGCCTTCGAGATAATTTAGTAGTTTTTGATCAATCATAAATACAAACTTAAAATTATTATTTTTATCTTAAACATAGTTTACATAAAAATACTCAATCTTATTATCTCATGAAAAAAATCGTTTTTTTAACCGGTGCAGGAATTTCCGCTGAAAGTGGAATACAAACATTTAGGGATAGTGATGGATTGTGGGAAGGACATGATGTTATGCAAGTAGCCTCTCCTATTGGTTTCGAAGAAAATCCTGAGTTAGTATTAAACTTTTATAACCAACGCAGAAGACAATTGTTAGAAGTTTTACCCAATAAAGCACATTTTAATTTAGTGGAATTAGAAAAATATTTTAAGGTAGAAATAGTTACTCAAAATATTGATGATTTACATGAGCGTTCAGGAAGCAATAATATAACTCATCTGCATGGCGAGCTTTTAAAAGTAAGAAGCACACTAGATGAAAAGAATGTATTGAACTGGAAGAAAGATTTAATTTTGGGTGATTTATGCGAGAAAAAGAGTCAATTAAGACCACATATTGTTTGGTTTGGAGAGGCAGTACCTTTGTTAGATAAAGCAATTGAGATTGCTAAAAAAGCTGATATATTAGTGATTATAGGAACATCGATGCAAGTTTATCCTGCAGCGAGTTTAATTGATTATATAAAACCATATACTCCAATTTATTTCATAGATCCAAAACCATCAGTCAACGAAAGTTCTTATCAAAATTTAACAATTATACGAGAGGTTGCAAGTTATGGAACTGATATTTTAATTGATTTATTAATAAATTAACAAATTTTCTACGAATTCTTGTCCTAAGGTAGGAAACAAGGTTAATAAATAAACTTAACAGATCAATCTGTTTGAGATATTTTTTAATAATTACTAGAATTAGAAATTACCTTAAAAATATTAAGAAACTAAATCATTAAAATATTCGAATATTTCTCCTTTAGAAATTGAGCTTCCTTTTTCTATTAAATCAAAAATTTCAGGATTTCTTTCTGAATTATAAAGTTTTGTACCTTTAAAAATTTCAACAGAATTGTCCATTGGGTTTTGCATTAACCACTCAAAACCTTTTTGTTCTAGTAAATTAATATCCCAAGTTATTTTAATTGCAATTCTGTGAATTTCTTTTTTATCACATTTAAAAAGATTTACAGAAGTCTTGGAAAAATGCTCTACATAACTCGTTTTTGTTAAAACATCATCCCAGACAACATCAGAAAAAACATTCATTTCATCCTCTGCTACTTGAGGTTTTTCTTCTTTTATTTTTTTCCATTCTTTTGCATCTATACTTTGAGTTGCTAAAAAACGGGCAAAATCTTCGTGTAAACTTTCAAATTGTTCTTTGGTAAGTTGTCTATACTTCATGCTATATAAATTGAATTTTAAAATAAAAAAGCCCGTTATTTCTAACGAGCTTTTTATAAATTATATAAAGATATTTATTTGTCAGAAACAACTTCAAAAGTAATATCTGCAATTACTGCTCTGTGTAATCTTACAGATGCGTTGTATTTACCTAATCTTTTTACAGAACCACCAACAACCTTGATAAATTTCTTATCTAAGTCTGTTCCTGCCTTTGCAAGTGCTGCAGCTAAATCTATGTTGTTTACAGAACCAAATAATTTGTCTCCTGAACCAACTTTAGATGCAATTTTAATTTCATATCCTTTAATTGTTTCTGCTAGTGCATTAGCGTCTTCAATTAATTTAGCCTCTTTATAAGCACGCTGTTTTAAATTCTCTGCTAAAACTTTCTTTGCAGATGATGTAGCTAAAACTGCTTTTTTTGTAGGTATTAAAAAATTTCTACCGTAACCGTTTTTTACAGATACAACATCATCTTTAAATCCTAAATTTTCTACGTCTTGTCTTAATATTAATTCCATTTCCTACGTATTTATTATTTTAACAAATCTCCAACGTAAGGCATTAACGCCAAATGACGAGACCTTTTAATTGCCTGAGCAACTTTACGTTGATATTTTAATGATGTTCCTGTTAAACGTCTTGGTAAAATTTTACCTTGTTCGTTTACTAAATACATTAAGAAGTCTGCATCTTTGTAATCGATATACTTGATATCTTTCTTTTTAAATCTACAGTATTTTGCTTCTTTTTTAGTGTCTATGTCTAACGGCGTTAAATATCTAACGTCAGCAGATTTACCACCTTTTGCTTGTTGTTCTATTGATGCCATTTCTTATTTTTTTGTAGATTTAACACGTTCAGTTCTAATTTTTGCCCAAGCAGCTGCATGTTTGTCTAATTTAACAGTTAGGTAACGCATAACGCTATCATCTCTTCTAAATTCTAACTCATATGCAGAGATTTCTTCTCCAGCAATTTTAAACTCTAATAAGTGATAAAAACCACTTTTTTTCTTTTGAATTGGATACGCTAATTTCTTTAAGCCCCAATCTTCTTTTGAGATCATTTCAGCTCCTTTGGATACTAAATAATCTTCGAATTTTTGTACTGTCTCCTTTATCTGAGTATCAGATAAAACGGGATTCAAAATGAAAACAGTTTCGTAATGATTCATAAATTAAATATTTATTGTTTATTTTTAAGGCTGCAAATATAATAACTTTTTTGCATTTAAATTACATTTAACAGATTAATAATTAAAGATTTTGTGCGTGCTACAATTTTTTAATACGCTGATTTAAAAATATTAATTTACTTATTTGTGAATTATTGGATATAAATTTTAGACAAGAAGATTTAATTGTCAGAAAAGACATATCCTGAATTTATAAATATAAAATTGTAAAAAAAGTTAAATCCAATCTCTCTTAGTTCAAATCTAAACGAATTCCCATAGAAATATTTCTAGTACTTGTTTTTTTGAAAAGTGGGTTTAAATCATATTTCACATAAAAACTAGTAGATTTATAGCCTAAATAAGCACTTAAACCATAATTTATAGTGTTCATATTAAAGTTGTTTTTTTGCATCACTTCTTGGTCAACGCCATTTACATCTGTATAGTTAAGGTATTGTCTTGTTCCTAACTTAAAACCGGTAAAACCGCCAAGCCCCATGCGAAAAGACTTATTTTTTCTGCCTAATACTTTACTATTTGAATGTTTACTGTTTTTGGATAAATCCCATTCAAAATGGATGGGAAAATTCATTTGTACATGACGTAATCTACTTTCTGTTAATTGATTATCAAAAACTTGTATTTCTGTGATATCATCTTTTTTTATGTGATATTGATTTTTATCTAACCTTAAATTATTCCAAAGAAAAGAAATACCATATTTAAAATATAAAGATCCTGGTTTTTTATTTATTCGAGTTTTCCAAGTCCAACCTACTTCATAAAAACGCGATTTCCATAGTTTATATTCCGAGTTGTTTAAAGACTTTATTTGTCCGTCTTCTAAAACATTATTTACACCCATTGCAAATACAAATTGTGTGGTTGTCCTTTTATTTTTTTTATTCTTTATTGAATCTTGTTTAGATGCATTAACACTTTCTCTATTATTAATTTTTAGGTGAAACGTTTTATTACCAACAGTAAACGTATTGTTATCAACTTCAGTAACAAGTGTATCTTCAGAACTTGCAATTTTTCCATTTGTTTTATCCTGAACTAGTAATTGCAACAAGCGTTCTTGCTCACTTATTAATTTCTCAATTCTTCTTGCGTGATAAGATGCAGCTTCTTTTTTTAAAGTATCTGCAATCGTTTTTGTCATTTCTTTTTTCTCTATTTTTTTATCAATAGAAATAACTTTTAGTTTTAAAGAATCTTTTTGAGTTTTTGTAATATGTTCTATTCTTTTAGATATTTTACTTACTTCTTGCTCAAATGTTTTTTCTTGAGAAAGGGCAATAGTTGTAATAAACAACACTAATATTAGTAGTATTCTTTTCATTTTGTGTGTTTTAAAATAATGTTATTTTGTTAAATTTTTTAGATTGAGGAAGAAAATACAAAGTAATCTAACCATCGATCATAAGGTTGCTTTATGCTGCGTAATTACATTTACTAATCATTTCTGCTTGCAAGGACAGTAGCAAAATTAGAAACCCTTCTTTTAATAGATTTTAAGAAATTATTTTCAAAATCTTCTTCACCAATAGTACGTTCTACTTCAGCCAAAATAGTATTTGGGTTTATGTTAATATTCTTTTTTTGAAGCTCACTTTTAATTGTTTTTATTACCTCTTCTCTTGTCAAATTATGTTTTGCGTAATATGCTTTTACTTCTTTTGATGAGTGTGTTACCGCGAATAACAAATCATCACTATTAATCTTAATTTTACTATTTGGGTCTTGTTTAAAAATATTTTCTTTTATAATTTTCACCTTCGTCGGATGTTCATTCTTGTACTCATCAAGTTTTGCAATGATGGTTTTATTATTTTTTGAAGAAATACTAGCTGTAGTCATTGGTTTTTTAAATTTCTTTTTCGTCGGAATAATGTTTTTATTATTTTTAATTTTAACTTGCTTTTTCTCTAATTCATAAACCTTTACCATTGCTTTTTCAATGGGCACTTCATTAAAAAATTGTTCTATTTTTTGATCAATCTCATTTGTATCAATTTTAGTATGAACGATAATATCATTAACTTTAATTTCTTCTTTATCAGATGATAAAAGCTTAAATCCGATTGAAACTAATAATAAAATACTTGCTGCAGCACTTATGTAAAAAAACCAACCTCTTTTTTTTTGCTTTGATTGTTCATCTAATTGAATTGATAAACGCTCCCAAGCAGAAACTGATGGCTCAAAAGTTCTGTTTTGTAACTTTTTCTTTATGTGGTTGTCTAATTTATTTGTTTTCATGAATTGTTGTATTCATTTTGTAATAATTTTCTTGCAATAATTTACGTGCTTTAAATAATTGCGATTTTGATGTACTAACAGAAATTCCTAATTTATCTGCAATTTCTAAATGTTTATATCCTTCGATGGCGAATAAATTAAACACCAGTTTATAACCTTCGGGTAATTTATCTATTAATTTTTGAATATCTTTTACAGATGTATTTTCTAAACTTTCTATAGCTGCATCGTTAAAAATATACTCTTCATCAGATAAATCTAACAAGTTCTTTTTACGTAGATAAGAAATACAGGTGTTCACCATAATTCTACGAATCCAACCTTCAAAACTACCTTGGTGTTTAAAAGTATGTAAATTGGTGAAAACCTTTAAAAAACCTTGTAGCATTAAATCTTCGGCATGATGCATATCTTTAACATATTGTCTACAAACTGCCAACATTTTAGGTGAATGCTGTTCAAACAATTGTTTTTGTGCTTCCCTATTATTGTCTATCGCTTTTTTAATGAGCGATTTTTGTTTGTTATGCAATGGAATAATTTTCAAGCCTTTCGTTTCTGTTTTTACTGCCTTACAAATATATAGACTACACGTTTTTTAAAAAGGTTGCCTCGGAAAAAAAATATTTGAAGTATCTCATTCTAATTGCAACAATTTAATTTACAAAATCAAAATAACCTTTTGTTGTTTTAAATTAAAATGGATACTATTTTATACATATTATTTTTTAAAACAAATGTTTAAGACATTTAATTTTCGAATTCACTAGAAATGACATTTTATAGTATTTCGCCAGTTGTTTAAAAGAAAAAAAGGAATTCAAATTGAATTCCTTTTTTTCTAAAATTAAAAATTTTTAATCTTCTTTTTCCTTATTGTCTTTAGAGACTTTATTCCAAATTTTAATTTCATCCTCATTAGTAACCCCTTCTAAAACCTCAACATTTACTCCATCAGAAGTTCCTAATTTAAGCATTTTCTTTTCAAAAGTTCCATCAACCATTTTTACCTCTACATATGGTTCTTCTGTTTCTTTGTCAAAACGCAATAGCGCCTCTTTAATTGACAATACACTGTCTCTTTTTTCTAAAATAATATTTGCGTTCGCACTATAACCTGCTCGAATAAAATAATTATTATCTAACGTTACATCTGCTTTGATTTTAAACTGCACAGCACCACCCTCTTCAGTCCCTTTCGGCGCAATAAAATTTAATTTCGCAGGGAATTTCTTATTCTCGATTGCTCCGAGAGAAATATCAATAGCAGTGCCATTTACCAATTTACCTACTTCAGACTCGTCTACTTTTCCTTCAAAAATCATTTGAGTCATGTCTGCAATTGTAGCAATAGTAGTACCTGCATTAAAGTTATTTGATTCTATTACCTGATAACCACGCTTTACCGGAATTTCCACGATCATACCGGAAGCAGTTGCTCTGATATTTGTATTTGCGGTACTACCATTATCCGCAGTAGATCCTTTCTGAATAATTTCCAAATCAGACTGTGCATTTTCTAAGTTCACTTTCGCATTGTCAAACGTCAATTGCGTATTTTCAAAGTCTTGACGAGAAACAACACCTTTCTCAAAAAGACCTTTGGTTCTGGCAAAGTTATTTTTTGCATTATTGAAAGACAAAGTCGAATTCTTAACCCTTCCCTTCGCACTGTTCAAATTTTGAATATTTGGCACAACCCGAACAGTGGCTATTAAATCTCCTGCCTTTACTAAAGCACCTTCTTCTAAATATATTTTGTCTATAATTCCTGAAATTTGAGGCTTAATTTCAACTTCTTCCTCAGGAATTACTTTTCCCGTGGCCACCGTTTTCTTAACAATAGTTGTTTTGAAAGGTGTTTCGGTTTCAAACTGAACAATACTCTTTTTATTCTTTTTCCCGAAATAAATAAGTGCTGCTACAAATAAGATTACTATTGTTATTAAAATAAATTTTGCTCTTTTACTCATAATTTGTTGATTGTTTTATTCTTCTCTTAAAGCTTCTATTGGTTTTATAATGGTTGCCATAAAGGCAGGAATCATTCCTATAAGTGTACCTAATACAATCAAAATTGAAAAGGCAATTAGTATGATTGGTATATTGACTGTTGGATTTACAAGTACAGCGTCATCTCCTTGTCCGAAGAATTTCTCAATAGCATACAATATCAGTGCACCAAAAAAGATACCCAACATACCTGCAACCGTAGTTAAAAATACAGATTCAAGTACAACTTGCCTGCGAATTTCAATCGGTGTTGCTCCAATAGCTCTTCTGATACCAATTTCTTTTGTCCGTTCTTTCACTGTAATCAATAAAATATTTCCAATAGCAAAGACGCCAGCGATTAAGGTTGCAATTCCTACAAACCATGTTAAAAATTGCATTCCTGTTAAAAAGCCAGTAACCTTACCTATTTCATTTCCTAAATTGACACTACCAAAAGCTCTATCATCTTCGGGATGTACTTTGTGCAGGTTCTTAAGAGACAATAAAATATCAGTTTCCATTTGATTGATATCTACTCCCTCATTAGCTGTAATCATCATCCAATCAATTTTATCTGCTCTATTATAAACTTTTTGAAACGTGGTAAACGGAATATAAGCGGCTTCTCCATCAAAGCTAATTGTTGTTGGTGGTTCATAAACACCTACAACTTGATATCCAATATTGTTTATTTTAATATACTCACCTATTGGGTTGATATTTTTCTCGAACAATTGCTTGTAGATATCCTCTGATATCACGCAAACCTTAGATTTTCTTAAAATATCATTCGTATTGATAAAGCGTCCGTAAATTAGACTCTTTTTCTGAATTTTATCCAATACTGGATAATCTCCACTCACCCTAAAATTACCAGACTTAAAATCTTTAATAATTAAATTATTTGTCTGACTTCTTGGAGCTAAAAATTTAATTTCTTCCTTATATTCACTCTTAAGAACCTCAATATCATTAAAGGTCAATCGAAAACGTCTTCCTTTCTGAAACCCCTTGAAAGGAGTATCTGTAGATTGTGTCCAAATAAAAACACTATTGGTTGCAAAATTTCCAAACAATCTGTTAAAACCATTCTCAATTCCACGTGCTCCGCCCAAAAGAGCCACTAATAAAAATATCCCCCACCAAACTCCAAGAATTGTAATAAACGTTCTTAATTTATTTTTACGAATGCTTCCATAAATTTCTTGCCAAGTATCTGAATCAAATAAAAATTTCATAATTAATCTGCTCTTAATGCTATAATTGGTTTGATACGTGCGGCCTTTTTTGCTGGTAAAAAACCAGCTATTAAACCTGCAATAATTAATGTAAAGGTTGCGCCAATAACAATTTCTGGACTTACACTTGGATCTTTAATAAAATATGCTTCAAGTGTATCTCCAATAGCACTTAAAATGTAAGAACCTAAAGAAAGCCCTAAATACCCCGCAATGGTAGTTATTAGTATTGATTCTTGCACCACCATTCCAATAATGGATGACGGTTGTGCTCCTAATGCTTTACGGATTCCAAATTCTTTAGTACGTTCTTTAATGACAAAAATCATGATATTACTAATCCCAATAATACCAGCAATCAGCGTTCCCGAACCTATAAGAATTACTAAAAAATAAAGAACTCCCATGAACTGACCAATCCCTTTGTTAGCCTCTGCCATATTTCGCACTCTAATGGCTCCTTGATCGTCAGGATGTATATTCAACCTTGTTCTTAAATCGCGTTCTAGCCTATTTCCAAATGCAACTGCTTCATCTAATGATAAACTCGGATTGTAGCCTAAATTCATTTCACTGATATAGTCATTATTACCATATAACATTTGCGCTGTTGTCACTGGCATGTATGTCAATCGTTCCTCATTATCACCTCCATCATCAGAGAAAATACCGATAATTTTATAAGAAATCCCATTCACATTTACACGTTTACCTAAGGCTGGTTTTTCTCCAAATATGTCTTTCTTCACCAATCTACCTATAACAAGAACTTTCGATTTCTCCTTTAAGTCTCTTGCATTGATATATCTCCCTTCATCCATAATCGTTTTTTCTAAAAACTGATGGTCAGGATGCACGGCTCTCAAGGTATAATTGTCTTGCTTTGTTTTGTAAGTAATATTTACATTTTTGTAAATTCTTGCTGTTTGGTATTGAATTTTATCCTCATAAGTTTTCGTTACATAGTCATAATTCTCATTTTTCAACTGAATTATCCTTCCACTCTGAAGTCCCTTATAAGGTTTGGTTGTTCTTCCAACCCTTACAAACATGGAGTTTTGAGCATCATCTACGAATGCACCTTTAAAAGTATTGCTCAATCCATTTACAACTCCAAACAATAGCGTAAACAATAAAATAGCAAATGATATAGTAAAACCCGACATTACAGAACGTAATTTATTTTTACTAATGCTTTGAAAAATTTCTCTCCAACGATCTAAATCAAACATACTTATACTGCTTTAATTGCCTCTTTTACTTGGTTATTTACAGTTGTCAACTCATCGCTAATAATAACTCCATCTTTTAAGCGAACAATTCTTTTTGTCTGCTCTGCCACTTCCTCCTCGTGGGTAATTACAAAAACAGTCATTCCTTCATTGTTAATATCTCTCAACAAATCCATCACATTGTCTGTTGTTGTTGAATCCAAAGCTCCAGTAGGTTCGTCGGCCAAAACAACTTTCGGTTTTGTTACTAGAGCTCTCGCAATTGCAACACGCTGTTTTTGTCCACCAGATAATTCATTTGGTAAATGATTTGCCCAATCTTTCAACCCTACTTTTTCTAAATAATCTAAGGCTATTTTTAAGCGTTCTTTTCTCTTAACTCCCTTATAATATAGAGGCAATGCCACATTTTCTAAAGCTGTCTTGTATGAAATTAAATTGAATGATTGAAAAACAAAACCTAAAAATTTATTTCTTAATATGGCGGCCTTTTTTTCATTTAAATTTTTTATCAACTGTCCATTTAAAAAATAATTTCCTTCATCATGTTCATCTAACAAACCAACAATATTTAATAAGGTGGATTTACCAGAACCGGAAGATCCCATAATAGAAACGAATTCACCTTCCTTAATATGTAAATCGATTCCTTTAAGAACATGGAGAGAATCTTTACCTATTGGATAAGATTTATGTAGTTTTTCAATTTTTATCATAGAAATTAAATTTATAGCTAAAATAATTACTGCTGTTAATTGCTCTTGCTAATATTTTGTTAAAACAAATATTCATTTTACCTAAACTTAACAATAAGACGTTTAATTAAAATAAATGTTACAAGAAATATAAAAAAAAGATAAAGTACATTTGTCTCTTCAAATTTTGAATTTATAATAATGATGGATATACCAAAAAACAAAAAGATTATTTTATTTGATGGTATTTGTAATTTATGCAATGATGTTGT
>Ga0115572_10001806_pt1 | contig 17302 bp, 20 predicted proteins | sample COGITO_mtgs_1206_FD_88681 | JGI IMG/M metagenome (GOLD analysis project Ga0115572, IMG submission 88681) | Pelagic marine microbial communities from North Sea - COGITO_mtgs_120607 | ecosystem: Environmental > Aquatic > Marine > Epipelagic | place: Germany:Helgoland, sampling site Kabeltonne... | reverse complement strand
TTGCCCAACAAAGGCAGTAAGCATGGCAACAACAACTAAGACTTTTGAAAGTGGTTTAAACATACAGTTCTCTTAAAAATACCTTATCATGATAATCTAAACTTGTGTTTGTGTAAATGATACAGAGCGTTCCCTCTCAAAAAAAAACTAACTGAGCACAACGGTTATCAGCAATTCAGATGTGACTGTATAGACGAGGCTAGAAGTAGGATCGATGCAAGTCGCCCAATTTAAGAAAAATGCGCTTGTAGATTAGAAAAATGGAAGCACAGCCACACCAATTGCAAGCCATCCATACGCGACAATCGAAAGCGACAGCAGTATCCAGTCGCCAAGGCTTCGATTAGTTGACATCGATTTTTCTTTTTTATAGTACTGCCAAACGATGAATGCAGTGGTTAGCGCGAGAAAGAGCAAGTTCAAGAAAAACGTGTAGTCTATGTTAAAAAACTCACGATCTGTCATTGACTGAAATCCTGAAGCATCAGGCAAGTGTCCCAAGAGATCGAGTCCATAGTGCATGACGAGCGATACGCCCACAAGCGCACATAGAAATACAATCAGTATATAAATGGCCATTTTCCAGCCATAGTACTGCGCCTGAATCCGCAACACTGGAAATACCACCAGATCACTAAAGATAAACGCCATTACTCCAGCGAAACTTACCCCCTGCCCGAATAACACGGCCGCTAGCGGAATGTTGCCCATGGAGCCGATAAAAGTAAAAAAGGCCGCGACGGGGCCAACGATGGTTTGCGCAAGAATTTGCAAAAAGGAATTCGATTCTTGCCCGGCTCCGATGAAAAGTGATTGAAAAAGCCCTGGATCAGGGCAAGGATTGCACCGCCATACTGCAACAGATAGCGGCTATTCGCGGCGCCATTAATGGCCTGATGTCCGAAGTGCTCGAAGGTCATCTGCGTGAACATCTGGGCGCAGAAGACATTTCTCAGGCACAGCGTCAGCAGGAACTCGATGATGTCATCGACATACTGCGATCGTATTTAAAATAGGTCATTCAACGATTAGTGCCGAAATACCGGTGAAGACATTGCGAAGGCACCTGAAACGATGAGCCAGGCTTATCAGGCAGGACATGTATACGGTGTGGCTGGTTGCGCGGGACTCTCGCACCCCTCTGCACACCAAAATACTGGCCTTCGTCGTCGGTGCCTATGCTTTTTCCCCTATCGACCTCATACCAGACTTCATCCCGGTTATTGGTTACCTGGATGACTTATTGATCGTTCCGGCGGGCATCTGGCTGGTAATAAAAATGACTCCAGAGATTGTCATTCATGAGAATCGCGAACGCGCTAGACTCCACCACTCAACGCCGATCAGCCGGGTCGCGGCAGGCGTCATTATCGGTCTGTGGCTATACGCTATAGCGGTATCAATCTATCTATGGGGATATTGATGACGCAATTTAATTATCGCCTCCAATTGAATTGCTCAGGCCAGCGCACTACTGACTCACGTAACGCCATGGGAGTCCAGTCCTTTACATGTGGTTGCCTTTCTGCTAGGCTCACGATCAAATTCCGGGACCACTTGCATGATTAAACGCTGTTTCATAGTCGCAATGACGCTGTTGATTGCTTTGCAGTCAGTGGCGTCTATTGCCTATGAAGCACAACCGCACAACCCCGCAATGCCACATTATGATGAGCATTCACACGAATCAGCGGATTTTTCCAGCGAAAATCAGGCAACCAAGTCGTCTCCCGACAGCCCCTATCATTCAGCGGACCATTGCCATCACAGCCATAGCTGCTTTCACATGGTATTGATGGGAACCCTCACCAACATTTCCGGCTTGACTGCAGGAATAGTACTGTCCGACTACCAAGCCAACTTCACCACCGGGGTTCAATCCTCCCTTTTCCGCCCTCCTATCGTCTGATCCTGCGAATACCTTCCCCACCCGGGGAACAACTGTCATTTAGACTTTCGTAGGAGCAGTCCCATGCTTTTCAGAATGCCCGTAAAAAACGGGCGGCGCGCAATGCCGTGCCACTTTATTATCCATGCCTTTTGCCTTCTAGCGCTGGCATTCGGTTCCGCCCTGGCACACGCCGGAGAGAAACCGCTCACTCTGTCCGAGGCCCTCTCGCGGGCCATGGCGCAAAACCCCGGCCTCCAGGTCTTCGATTTTCGCCTTCAGGGCCTTGAGGGCCGCCGCCTTACGGCAGATCAAAATCCTGCCCTGGAGGCCGGACTGGAAGTGGAAAACTTCCTCGGCAGCGACAATCTGCGAGGAGTTGACGGGGCGGAGTACACCCTGTCCTTGTCATCGGTCCTCGAACTTGGCGGCAAGCGTCAGGCCCGCGTCAGCGTGGTTGAATCACGATACGGGCGGGTCGAGGCCGAGCGTCGGGCCGAGACCCTGGATCTCTTGGGACAGGTGACCCAGCGCTTTGTCGCCACACTGGCCCTGCAGGAAAAACTCGAACTGGCCGCTGAAGCCGTGGCGCTGGCCGAGGCCACCCACGAGATCGTCACCCGCCGCGCCGACAGGGGCGCGGCGCCCCAGGCCGAAGTCCTGCGCGCCAGGGCTGCGCTCACCCAGAGTCGTATTGAGCAGTCCCGTCTTCGAGCCGCCTACGAGAGCCGGAAAATGGCTCTGGCTTCGCTGTGGGGTGATACCAGCCCGGACTTTCAAATGCTGGAAGGCGATCTGTTCCAGTTCGGTTCCTCCGACAACTTCGATGCCCTGTACCAGCGGGTCAGCGACAGCCCGGCCATTCAAATCTACGCGAGCGAACAGCGTATCCGTGAAGCGGAGATTCAGTTGGCGCGCAGCCAGTCCGAGAGCGATATCCGTTGGCAGGTGGGCGTCCGGCGTTTCGAGGAGACGGACGATACCGCCTTGACCGCTGGTTTCTCAGTACCGCTCTTTTCCGGACGGCGCAATCGCGGCGAGGTGCAGGCCGCCCTGGCGGCGCGGGATGAGGTCCGATTCCGCCGGGAGGATACCCTGCTGCGCCTCCATTCGCGCCTGTTCGACGCCTACCACTTGCGGCAACAAAGTATCGAGACTGTTGAGCAGATTCGCAGCCAAATGCTTCCCGACCTGACCGAGGCACTCACTCAGACCCGCGAAGCCTATGAAAACGGCCGCTACAGCTATGTGGAGTGGACCGCCGCACAGCGGGAGCTGCTCTCAGCACGGGAGGCACTGGTCGACGCCGCCACCACGGCGCTGCTCAACCAGGCGTTGATCGAACAACTTACGGCGCAGCCACTCGCGACTGTTCCGGGCGCCCCGACGCGCTAACCCACAAATTCAGGATTCACACCATGCAACTGATAAAACAACTCTGTCTGATTCTGGTGGCCACCTGCCTTGCCATCAGCCCCTTACAAGCTGCCGAGGAACAACACGACGAATCGCAGGCAGAGGCCAGGGGGCCTCACGGCGGCATACTGCTGCAACAGAACGACGCCACCGTCGAACTGCAGATCTTCGAGCAGGGGGTCCCACCGGAATACCGGGCCTGGGTCACCAGGGATGGCCGCGCCGTTACTGATGATATTGACCTCAATGTCCAGCTCACCCGCCTGGGTGGGCAAGTGGACACCTTCGACTTCGCCTACCAGGGGGACTACTGGCTGGGGGATGGCGTGGTGACCGAACCCCACTCCTTCGACGTAGAAGTGAGCCTCGCCATGGACGGCAAGAACTACCGCTGGCACTGGGAATCCCACGAAGGTCGCACCCGGATCGCCCCGGCTATCGCCCGAAAAGCGGGTATCACAACGGCCGCAGCCGGGCCGAGTGCCATCGAGCGCAGCCTCACCACCTACGGCAGCCTGACCACGGCACCGCAGCAGATTGCCCGGATCCGCGCCCGTTTCCCGGGCGTGGTCAGCCAGGTGAAGGTCAATCTGGGCGATCGGGTCGAGCGTGGTGACGTGCTCGCTCAAGTCGAGTCCAACGAAAGCCTGCAAACCTACGCACTGCGAGCGCCCATCGACGGGATCGTCATTGAGCGTCGGATCAGCAACGGAGAAATGACCGGGGAGCAACCCCTATTCGCCATTGCCGATTTGACCACTCTGTGGGCGGAATTCAAGGTCTTCCCCGGCCAACGGGCCGAGGTTGCCATTGGCCAGAAAGTCCGACTGAAGGCTGACGGCATTGACCGGGAAGGCACCATCCGCCACCTGCTGCCGGCACCCGGCAACGCGCCCTACACCCTGGCCCGGGTCGAAGTCGACAATGCCGAGGGACTGCTGACCCCCGGTTTGCTGGTGGCCGGGGATATCGTGGTGGAAACGGTGGAGGCCCCCTTGGTGGTTGACAACCGCGCCCTGCAATCCTTCCGGGACTGGACCGTGGTGTTTATTCAGGTGGATGACACCTACGAGATCCGCCCACTGGAGCTGGGCCGCAGCGACGGCAACCTGACTGAGGTGCTGGGCGGCCTGCAAGCAGGCGATCGCTATGTGGTGGAAAACAGTTATTTGATCAAGGCCGATATCGAAAAATCCGGCGCATCCCACGACCACTAACCAGGAGGCTATGATGATCAATGCCATCTTACGTCTCTCGGTAGAGCGACGGTTTTTAATGTTATCCCTTATTCTGGTGCTGGTCGGCGTGGGCGTGTGGAGTTTTCAGCGCCTGCCCATCGACGCGGTGCCGGATATCACCAATGTCCAGGTACAGATCAACACCGAGGCACCGGGCTATTCGCCCCTGGAGGCAGAGCAACGCATCACCTTCCCGGTGGAAACGGCCTTGTACGGCCTGCCCAACCTGTCCTATACCCGGTCCCTGTCCCGCTACGGCCTGTCCCAGGTCACGGTGGTGTTCGAGGAAGGCACGGACATCTATTTCGCCCGCAACCTGATCAATGAGCGCTTGGGCGCCATCAAGAGCGCGCTGCCACCCGGGCTGGAGCCGGAGATGGGTCCCATCGCCACCGGTCTTGGCGAGATCTTCATGTACACCGTAGAAGCCCTGCCCGGTGCCACTCAAGCGGATGGCAGTCCGCTGGACGCTACGGCACTGCGTGAGATCCAGGACTGGATCATCAAACCCCAGTTGGCCCAGGTGCCCGGCGTGATCGAGGTCAACACCATTGGCGGCTACGACAAGCAGTACCACGTCACGCCGTCGCCCCAACGGTTGCTGGAGTTCGGCATCACGGTGGATGAACTGGTCAGCGCCCTGCGGGCCAATAACACCAATCGCGGCGCCGGCTATATCGAACGCAACGGCCAACAGCTGCTGGTGCGCTCGCCCGGGCAGCTGACCACCATTGGTGATATTGAACAGGTGGTGATTGCCAACCGGGATGGTGTGCCAGTCCGGGTAGCCGATGTAGCTGAAGTGGCCATTGGCAAGGAGCTGCGCACCGGCGCCGCCACCCGCGACGGCAAGGAAACGGTGATGGGCACCGCCATGATGCTGGTGGGGGAAAATTCCCGGGCGGTGGCACAGGCGGTGGCCGAAAAGCTGGAGGCCATTCAGCCCTCCCTGCCCGACGGCGTCAAGGTGGAGGCGGTATACGACCGCACAGCCTTGGCGGACAAGGCGATTGCCACGGTGGAGAAGAACCTGCTCGAAGGGGCGCTGCTGGTGATCGTGGTACTATTTCTGTTGCTCGGCAATCTGCGTGCCGCTTTGATAACCGCAGCGGTGATCCCCTTGTCCATGCTTGCCACTATCACCGGCATGGTGCGGTCTGGCGTATCCGCCAATTTGATGAGCCTGGGGGCGCTGGACTTCGGCCTGATCGTCGACGGCGCGGTCATCATCGTCGAGAACTGTATCCGGCGCCTGTCCCAGGCCCAGCACCAGGGTCAGTTGGCTCTCAAGGAACGTCTGCAATTGGTGTTCGAGGCTACCAACGAAGTGATTCGTCCCAGCCTTTTTGGTGTCGCCATCATTACTGTGGTGTACCTGCCGATCTTTGCACTCACCGGGGTCGAGGGCAAGATGTTCCACCCCATGGCGGCCACTGTCGTAATGGCACTGCTAGCGGCCATGGTGCTGTCACTGACCGTGGTGCCCGCCGCTGTGGCGGTCTTTATGGGGGGCAAGATCAGCGAAAAGGAAAGCCCGGTAATCAGCGGCGCCAAATCGCTCTACAGGCCCGCGCTACGGGTGGCCATGAGGTTCCGCTGGCTGGTGTTGGGCGGCGCGACCGCGCTGGTAGCGGTCTGTCTCTGGCTGGCGACCACCCTGGGGTCGGAATTTATTCCACAACTGGATGAAGGGGATATTGCACTCCATGCCCTGCGCATCCCGGGCACCGGACTGGAGCAATCTATCGAGATGCAGTCGCAGCTGGAAGAACGGCTGAAGGCGTTTCCGGAGGTAGACAAGGTCTTCGCCAAGATCGGCACGCCGGAAGTGGCCACCGACCCCATGCCTCCCAGCGTGGCGGACAACTTTGTCATCTTAAAGCCCCGCGACCAATGGCCGGATCCCGACAAAACCAAGGATGAACTGGTGGCGGAAATGGCAGAAGCGGTGGAAATGCTTCCCGGCAACAAGTATGAGTTCACCCAGCCCATCGAGATGCGTTTCAACGAACTGATCTCCGGCGTGCGTGCCGACCTCGGCATCAAGGTGTTCGGCGATGACCTGGATCAGTTGCTGGCATCGGCTAACGACGTCCTTGAGGTTGTGGAATCCATGGAGGGCGCCGCCGATGCCCGGGTCGAACAGGTGACCGGCCTGCCCATGCTGTCGGTACACCCCAAGCGCATGGCGCTATCCCGCTACGGGCTGACCGTGGATGATCTCCAGGGTCTGGTGGCGGCCGGTGTCGGGGGCGAAAACGCCGGCCTGATTTACGAAGGCGACCGCCGCTTCCAGTTGGTGGTGCGTCTTCCCGAAGACATCCGCCGGGATGTGGACAGCCTCGCGGACCTGCCAGTCCCCCTGCCGGACGGCGGCTATGTGCCCCTGTCGGAAGTGGCCGAGCTGGAGCTGGCTCCGGCGCCCAACCAGATCAGCCGGGAAAACGGCAAGCGTCGGGTGGTGGTCACCGCCAACGTGCGGGACCGCGACCTGGGCGGATTTGTCGAGGAAGCACAGGCGCGCATTGCGGACGACGTGGACCTACCTCCCGGATACTGGCTGGATTACGGCGGGACCTTCGAGCAACTGCAGTCCGCCAGTCAGCGGCTTGCCATCGTGGTGCCCGTGACCCTCGCCATCATCCTCGCACTCTTGGTGATGGCCTTCGGCTCCCTCAAGGATGCCCTGATCATCTTCACCGGCGTGCCACTGGCCCTCACCGGCGGGGTTCTGTCCCTGTGGCTGCGAGACATGCCCCTGTCGATCTCGGCGGGTGTTGGCTTTATCGCCCTCTCCGGGGTGGCGGTGTTAAACGGCCTGGTGATGATCGCCTTTATCCGCGATCTGTGGCACGAGCAGGGTGACCTGATGAAGGCCATTGTCGAAGGCGCCCTGATCCGCTTACGGCCGGTATTGATGACCGCCCTGGTAGCAAGCCTCGGCTTTGTACCCATGGCACTCAATACCGGCACCGGCGCCGAAGTACAGCGTCCTCTGGCGACCGTGGTGATCGGCGGGATTATCTCGTCCACCCTGTTGACGTTGTTTGTACTCCCTGTGCTCTATGCGTTGTTGCATGGCAGAAGTGCCAGTAACTCCACTCCCACAGGCGACATTAAGCACGACACTGATAGTTAACCAAAGCCCTACCATGGGGAGGAATCTCCCCATGATTTTTTCAACGTTCTTTTATTGCGGTTTATACCCTGGTAAGACTATGAACGATCCACCCAAGCAACGAAAAGATGACCCGAAGGAAGCTCCACACTTTCGAACACATCGCATCCACGCCATTAACAGTGACTGGTATTTTTTAACCCGTGAAGGTCAAAATATCGGGCCATTCCCGAACAAAAAAGCGGCCGAAGATAGCCTTGCGGAATTCCTGAAAGCTGTCAAAAAGGATGAGTAGCCAATGGCCCAACAACACAGCATTCAATGTGCCGCCCCCATAGATGCGTTGGTATAACTCTTCGCTTCCGAACTGGTACAGCCTCTGAGCATCATGGCCGGCGGGGTAGATGTTGACGGTTTGTGCTGATATGCGAAATGCCTCGTCATGATTGTTGTTGCCTACGCTACGCATTGCGCCCCATCGACCTGATCCCAGACTTCATCCCCGTTCTGGGCTTGTACCCCGTCAGCATCAATTGGACAGATTAGCCTGATTGCCTAAGAGACGGTTTTGGCTCATCGTTAACTCTGAGAGGAGAAGATGATGAAGCAAAAAACCGATGTTGAAAAGACCGTTCGTGACATCCGTCGTCGCACCCGCAAACAATATTCTGCCGAGGAAAAAATCCGTATTGTTCTCGAAGGGCTTCGGGGCGAAGACAGTATCGCTGAACTGTGTCGTCGTGAAGGTCTCAATACCAATATCTATTACCGCTGGTCGAAGGAGTTTTTGGAAGCTGGCAAGAAGCGACTATCTGGCGATATTGTGCGGGAAGCCACCTCCGATGAAGTAAAGGTGTTGCGTTCAGAGGCAGCGGCGCTAAAAGAAGCCCTGGCCGAAGTAGTGATGGAAAACCGCCTGCTTAAAAAAAGCGTGATCGGGGATGGGGAGGACGGTATATGAGATACACGGCCTCCGAGAAGTACGAGATTATCCAGTTGGTGGAACAGTCCAGTTTGTCTGTCAGGCAAACACTCCGGCGGCTGGATATACATCACTCAACCTATTACAACTGGCTGAAGCGTTTTTATGAAGGCGGTATTGATGCGTTGGAAGATAACCAGCCTCACCCCCAAGTAGTATGGAATCAGGTGCCAGACAATCATCGGCAGGCGATTGTCGATCTTGCCTTGGAAGAGCCTGAATTATCGCCACGGGAGCTGGCGGTACGTTATACCGATAACCAGCGTTACTACATCTCGGAATCAACGGTGTATAGGCTGCTGAAGGCGCACGATCTGATTACCAGTCCTACCTATATCCTGATGCAGGCGAGTGACAGGTTCCAGCATCCGAGTCGACGGATAAACGAGCTGTGGCAGACCGATTTTACCTACTTCAAGATCATTGGCTGGGGCTGGTATTACCTGTCAACGGTGCTGGATGATTACTCTCGCTTTATCCTGTCCTGGCGTTTGTGTACCAGCATGGGGGCCGGTGATGTAATGGATACACTGAACGACGCGCTGGATTTTACCGGGCTTGATCAGGTCAAGGTGAACCACCGGCCACGATTGCTCAGTGACAATGGCCCGTGCTACATCTCGGGTGATCTGGCCGACTATCTGGACAGCAAGGACATGACGCACACACGAGGTCGCCCTTATCATCCACAGACACAAGGTAAGATTGAGCGCTGGCATCGCTCGATGAAAAACCAGATTTTGCTCAATCACTATTACCTGCCCGGTGAGCTAGAGGAGAGCATCCAGCGCTTCGTGATGCATTACAATCACGAGCGTTATCACGAGTCGTTGGATAACCTGACGCCCGCTGATGTGTACTACGGGCGAGGCCAGCAAATATTGGAAGAGCGAGTAATGATTAAACAAAATACCATGGCTCAGCGCCGACAGTTACATTATGGTCGGCAACTAGGCCACAACCTGATGGGCCAGACTGTCTCTTAAATCAGGCCGCTGACTGTCCAACTGGGTTTGACGACGTACATTTCTGGGTACGTTTTGACTCTGTGAAGATGATTGCCTTACGAGGGCCGTTATATTCAGCCATTTTTTTAAAACCCATCTCCAGGGCTTTTAGTAAAGACTGGGCCTTTGTGTCTGTTTTGAGTGACCTTGCCTTTTCAATAAACCCCTCAATCTCGCCGATTTCTTCAATCAAGTCATCTTTTGACAATGCCGGCTCTTCGCTCTGCCCTAGCTCGACATCTTCCTGGTCGAACTCAGCCTCCTCTAGATATTCATCTTCAAGGTCATCATCCTCGACCAGCTTTGCTAAAAAATTATCTTCTTCTTGTTTTTGATTATCAAAATCATCACGCAACTTTTGCAAACGTTCACGAATTGTTAGCAACGTTCCTAGAACGGCATATGGGCTTGACGCAAGTAGCTTCCGTAATATCAGGCCAGTTAGGTGCCGTTGCTTCTTTGGCAAAGCAAAAGAGTGCTCTCTTTGCAGGAATACAGAGATGGCTTCATACAAGCTGTGCTCCTCATTAGTGGGTTTGAACGGCTGTGTGAGTGCCAAACGTTCTGTATATCGAACGTACTCAAGTACCTGCTGTCGTAGTGTACGCTTGACAAAGCCAGCAAGCCTTTCTCTTAGCTCCTCGTTAGAGCCTTCGCCGTTGATATATTGCTTACGAAATGCCTTCTCATCACCAAACAAATGCTCATCAAGTAACGTTGAAAGGCCATAAAGCTCCATCAATGAATTTTGTAGGGGCGTAGCTGTTAGCAATATCTTGCGCCTACCGTTAAAGGCCAGCTTAAGAGCCTGCCCCATGCGGTTGCTAGGACGATGCGCGTTTCGAAGCTTATGCGCCTCATCGATAACCACCAGATCCCATGGAATCGGCACGAGATCATCCGCCAGCTTGGCGGCAAAGTGGTAGGACATGATGACCACTTGTTTTGAGGCAGTCGCGCTCAAAGCCATTCTGGGAGACATGCCAGACCTGCGCACATACGTAGCATCGATTACGACACTGGGCAGAGCAAACTTTTCAACGAGCTCTTGAGACCACTGCTTCCTCAGCGCCGCTGGGCAGATAATGATCAATCGGCGCTTTCTCTCTGCCCAGCATTGGCATAGTACTAAAGCAGCTTCGATAGTTTTTCCAAGGCCAACTTCATCAGCCAGCAAGACGCCCTCTTGAAGCGGGTTCCGTAGTGCAAATAGTGCTGCCTCAATCTGGTGAGGGTTAAGGTCCACACTGGCATCAAAAAGCGACTGAGACAGGCGATCAACACTGTCAGCAGCATGGCGGCACGTCAGCTCATGAGCATAGTATTTGGCGTGGTGCGGCGTTATGGTTGTCACTCTATTGAGCCCCCAGGATCAGCTGTCCTTGAAATCAATTTCAGCGGATTGATAGAGTCGCATCACTTGCTCCTCCGAGAGCTTTCCGTTCTGCAACAAGGTCATAAGATACTTCTCTGTTATTCCGACAAATTTTGAAAGCTTTGTCAGCGACGCACTGATTTTGTCTGCGCTCTTCTTGATAGAACCCACTTCTTTTTCAACAGACCGATAGTCGTTCAAAAGATAGAGTAGACGCTCGACAACCATGGCCACAGATGCAGACTCCAAAGTGTTCACATCAAAACGCGCTTTCGCCATTTCACGAGCAATCGAATAAAAAATTGCGAGATTCTCGTAGTCTCCTCGCCTAGTATTAACGATCACTACGAAACCGATAGCTTGGACATATTTGATGCCGTTTGGACATGCCGCTGCAACCGTTGCATCCATGCTGTCTTCGTCAAACACAATCGCATTCGCGTCGGTCTCACGGTTAGTGCGCATTTCTAAAAGCTGGCCTATCGCGGTATCTGTTTGGGCGGCGGGGTCACGATTATCGATTTGTCCAAGCTTTACGCCTTTATCAAGCTTTATCTCAAGACCAATAGTGACGTCGTTGCAACCGTCCACCTCAATCAACAAGTCTCCTGTCTTGTTCCTGGGTAATACACCTCGAACGGTTGATAGATCCGTAATTTCATCGTCGGAAAATGCAGAAGTAGTTTGGATATCCTTTAGTGCCTGAAGGATTTTCTGCTCAGCATCAAGACCTTTACTGCTCGTCTCGCGATACCGCATTTCACGTAACTCATACAGAGCTTTCAGATTTGCCAATCTCTTGCCAATTTCGCCCTCGGTTTCATTCAGAAATTGAGCTATCTCACCTTTTATCTCTGCGAGAATACCGATCCCCAAAGCCTTAATAACTGCTTCCTCTCGCTGAGCTTCGGGCAGACCTGCCAGGTATTCGGCCATCAATGGGTTCTCTACCTGGATGTTTTTAATTTCCAGAGTATCCTTTCGGAGCTTAATGGCCATAGATCTGTCTCTTCGTTATTCGGGATGCCTGGATGCGAGGGTATTTACAATTTCTTTAATCCGAGCCGATTCAAGCTCAGAGTTTGAAATACTGTCCTCTAGCTCGGGGCCAGAGCATTCACCAGATTCGATGCTTACCCACACAAAGTGACAAATCTCTTCCGCTGGTCTCTGTACAACTGACCATGCGGTCTTCTCGTGTTCTGGGAAGATGAAGTTTTCATCTCCAGAACATTTATGGATGTAGACCGCGAAGGACTGTTCGTTGAGATCTTCAATTCCGTCGTCATCCTCTTGATAGCCATCGAAAGCAATTTTGATCGCTGGAATTACGCTGATGTTTTCGCCCAATTCCGGCAGATCATCGACGTTACTCGAGATACTTCGTAGCACCCAACCTTCGATAATGTTCTCCATAAATCGCATCCTTTTTTTGCTTTTTTCCGATACCGACACTTAGTTGTAAGCGAGGATATTTTTCAGAAACTTATCGAACTAGACGAATTTCGCCCGAAATTCAGAAACCATCTTCATTCTTTAACTATTGGTCAGTGTCCAATAGGCTAGTGAATAATAGCTTCTACTCAACACTTCAATCGGCTTACGTTAAGCCGTTTCTTCGAGCTTCCATACATCGAATTAAAGTGATTAGCGTCGTCAAGGGTGAACTATCACAATGCACTAATTGCTCAATGTCCGAACCCAAATTCTCCTCGCTCAACAGCAGCAATATTAGCTTCAGCTTTCTTGATCAGCTTGTAAGTGTTTGTTCTTAGACTAGCTTTACGAGCAGTCCTTACATAATTAGTTTTAAGGAGCCCCATTTCTTTGTCTAATAATGCGTCGTAATCCACATCGTCCCAAGTCTTGCCCAATCTCTCAAGGCGCTTTGAGACAATCTCCTCAGCCCTCTTTAAGCGCTTGTTATACTCCGCATGGTTTTGCTCACTCATCTCGACTAGGCCTTCTAAATCTACCTCCCTTGGATTTTTCCGCCCATCGATCAGCAAGTCCTCAGCTTCCTTAGGTGTCACACTCTTTACTCTAAAAGCAATTTCAAGCGCATCTAGCCCTTGCTGCTTTAAGTCATACGCAAGTAAGCAATTCTTGAGACTGTCAGCGTCTACTTTCACATGTTTAATCTGGTACTTAGCGAGATCATTTCTCGATGGGTCAACGTTCATTTGACTGATGAGCTTACCAACACGATTTTTCAATGCTGATTTGGTGAGATTAGTAGGCAAAGCTACCAACTGGTAATTACCTACGGCAATTTCAGTCTCCAGCTCTGCAAGCTCCTCAAGAGAGCAAAAATCATTCAACTGGGACACTGGGGAAATCCCGAAGAGATACTGTCCCCTTTCATTCCACCACTGCCAAAAACCATCTAGTCCTTGGTACTGAAAGATATCTCCAAAATCATCGAAGATTTTCCTCATACCCTTGCCCTTACTCGCACATGCAATTTTGTACTTATTACTGCGCTTCAAATACTCAAACCACAAGTAATACAGACTATCCGCAGTCCACGTGCCTTTCACTAGCACGGGCTTACCCTTTCGAATCAAAACTCTTCGCCCTTTGGCGTCGAGCTGGACTTTTGTATTTGGGCTAAGTGGCTGTGGTTTGGGAAAAAAAAGAGGCCCCATGGTTATCAATTTCTCCGTTTTATTTACTTAAAGCAGATCAATAGGTCTTAACGCCTAAGATACGTAATTCATTGTCTTACTGCTACAGCATGTATCAAGTATTTCAACTGCTTAGAAAAACCAATGTATACGATATGGCAATGTAACAATCATCACACAGGTCGGAAAGATGCTACGCCAGATCAGAATTTGTAGCAAGTATAGAATGAAAAATACTTAACCACCTTATACATATTTTTGTCTCGTACCATTATTACGTAACTTACTAGAACGGAAAAAAAGGAAAATTAATATGTTGATCAAAAAGCTAAACAACGAAACTTGCCCTATCACTCAAGGAGCCATTGTTAGCAATAGCCGCGCTCGCGTTCGCAAAACAATCAGCAGCATGGTTTGCCCTAACAAGCTGCTCAACTTAAGCGCAAGACTGTATCGAATCTCTAAGGAACATCCAGCTGCAAACAGTCTTCAGCGCGAGGCCGAACTAGCCACACAGAAGGCGATTGAAATTCGTAGCCGGCCCGAGTACGTGGCTTGGACTGTTATTAAAGACGGCTGTTCATTCTTTAAATCCAACGGCAGATGCCCTCCTAAGGGTCGACTTACGCAAATGCATAACAGATATGGGAGCTGGACACTTGTTCACAAGCGAATCATCGAAAAAGGCTTTGGCGGCAAGAACTTTTTGTGGCTGCGCGACCAAAACAAACTTGAGCTAACAAGCGAATGGTTTATCGCCCGCCACGCGCCTGAGTTGGTCAACGCTGAAACTAGAGCTGCACTTAATGCTCTTCTAGCACCTCCTGCAAACTCCAAATCATTGGCGGCATAAGGTGTCCAATAAAGACAGGATCATCAAGTCACATCTACCACACGGTGTCGAGCTTCACTACACAGCTCATCGGGAACGAGCTGCTGAGTTTCGCTGCGAAGGGTGCAACACACATTTGTGCTGGGCATCAGTGGAAGATTTGCAAACGTGGAGGGATCTTGGCGCAAAGCTGAAATCCAAAGTCACGCCAAGGGACAACATCAAGGTGGTCGCAACTAGTGGAGGCAACAATGAAAAAAAAGCATGAGAAACATCCCTGCATCGTGCGCCCAGTGCCGAAGTCGTCGCCTCATAGATACGAGGTCTACTGCACGAGATGCAAGAAGCACGTGCAATGGGCAAAGCCGAATCTCTACGAAGCACACATGGCTTTGCTCACTGAAAAGTAACCGTGTCGCATAAAGCGACAAACTGAATCACTCGCACTAAACCCATTGTCCGCACGCTTGCGAGTGTGTGGCTGCGGACACTTTTGTCTCAAAAAGGAGATCGATATGACTATCTCAATCCAAAACCGTCCATCTGAACAACACAAGGAGCAGACATTTATGCCAACTCAAACCGCAACAGCCATAACCAATGCTAACCAAAACCAGGAGCAATTTATGAACTATCCAACTGCCAATTTTCTGATGACATCGCCGGCCAAGACTCGCACTGAAAGCATCATCATCCAAAATGAACATGGCGTGATGATTGAGCAATCTCTGCGTAATGTGTCTGTTATGGCAAGCACTTGGTATAAAAACAGTACGAGCCAGCTCTACGCTGTATTAGGCCAATGTTATGAACTGCATTATTTGGTTGAAAAAGCCGATAGCAGCCAGCGAGACAAGTACAGGGATGACGTCAAAGCAGCTTATGTCGCTTTAGGAGGCGCCCAAGGCGCAAATTCACTGCTAAGTCGCATTGTTAGCGTGGTTTTCAATTTCGCTGATTTAGACAGGCGCCAACGCAGCCGCTATAGCAGCGTTATCAAAGCTGCCTATGTAAGTGAGCAACAGCCTATTGATGCAGCTGGTTTCATAAATTGGTTAGAGCATGCTGGCGGTATTGTGGCTGCGCTGGAGAAGCGTAGCGACACCAGCAGCACAAAAGTCGAGCAAAGCGAAATCAATGAAACTGTTCGAGCAATGCCTGCAAAAGCGCAGCTGAACATTGCTAACAGCGGCAATAGGTTTGTGGTGTTGCTAGCGCAACCCATAGACAGTGAAACAGTGGAAGTGCTGTATCAATTTGAGGAGGATTCGATTGGGGATTCATTGGCTACCAAGGCCTATAAAGCTCAACTGAAGCTGGCTAAAGACGCTGAAAAGCGCTCAACAGCTGCTATCGCTGCGGACAGGCTGGCTGGCGAAGGCGCTGGACAGGAGGTAGCGTAATGTTACCTGCAAATATTGATGACGTTGTGCTCACTCACTCAGCTGAAGAACGGCACATAAAGCGACTAGTGATGGGGAAGCTAAGCTTCCCCAATCACGCCAAAAGCGGATTGCTGCTATACGGCAAATACGGCACGGGGAAAACCACACTGGCTCACCTGTTAGCCGTTTTGCTGGAGCATCTGCATGCGGATGACTCAGATAAAACCAGCTACAACTGGTGCTATGACTACCGCAGTACACAAGTCAGTGTCACACCAGCGCAATCAGCTATGCCTCACGTGACACCAGCCAGCTTCACGCTCATCAACTGCGGCAAGCATCACAGCAACAGCAGCACGAGTGTGGTGCAGCGCATTGAGGACATCAGCCGCAACAGTCTGAAATATGGCTGTGTGGCTGGCAGCTTCAACCACTTCGTGTTGGACGAGTTGGACTGCTGGAGCGCAGCCGCACAAGCCAACCTGAAAGGACTCATCACTGATAGCCCTGCGTGGAATATCTTCTACGTGACTACCAATAAGCGGTATGACATTGACGAAGGCATCATCAGCAGGTGCATCAATGTTGAGCTTAATGGAGGTGAGCCAGAGCAGCACTTGCGAGTGCTTCGTCAGCACTATGAGCATCTGGCGAACTACTCAGATGAACAGCTGACTGGCGTAGTAACTGCTAGCGGTGGTGATTGGCGAGAGCTGGAGGATGCTGCATGTAGACTGTGATTCACGCCTGGCGCCCTCTAAGCCCTGTCCGTCGCCCACAAAAAAGGGAGCCTCGTCAGCTCCCTTTTTTTATGCTTTTGCTCGCTCCAGTAACCTGTGTACAACATCACCCGCTAGCGCCAAATGAAACTCAGCTATGTGCTGCCATCTGCTCTGCAAGCGTTGATTGGGCTCAGTAGCTGCTGCACTTCGCCAAACACTGCCTATGCCAGCAAGCTCCCCATATAGATTTAGCAGTACATCATTGCTGACATCTGTGCCTTTGTTTCTCCTGTTGCACAGATAACTGCGACTGGTTTTTAGGTATTTGGTAGTAAATTCGTTCTCAGTGAGCTTTCTGTCTACTGTTTTCAGTTGAGCGAATATTTCATCTGTTATCAATTTGCACTCCTTTGTTGTTGTGAATGGTTTTGATTGGTTTTGATATTTCAGTCATTACTAAGCACACACAGCCCTCTGCTGTGATAAATACAACGGAGGCATCCGCTTCACCGCTTATTGCTGTGCTTACGTATGAAGCTCGCTCTCAGACAGAGAACATCCTCGTTGTGCTCGTTCGCTTTGGCAGTATCTTTGTTGCTGTAAACGGACACTGCTTGCTGATTTTTTATCTGATTGCCACTTAGCTGGAAAAGGTAATCGTCGCTCCAGTCACCAGCTCTATTCTGAATATCCAGCCAAGTGCGTTTAATGT
>Ga0115572_10001804_pt1 | contig 17304 bp, 14 predicted proteins | sample COGITO_mtgs_1206_FD_88681 | JGI IMG/M metagenome (GOLD analysis project Ga0115572, IMG submission 88681) | Pelagic marine microbial communities from North Sea - COGITO_mtgs_120607 | ecosystem: Environmental > Aquatic > Marine > Epipelagic | place: Germany:Helgoland, sampling site Kabeltonne... | reverse complement strand
ATTACGCCTTCTACACGGCGAAAAGCAGCATCAATACACCAAAAACAGCCTCCACCAAACGTGGCTACTTCAATTGTTTTGCTCATTGTTTACTCCCAAAAACGTTAAATTGCGACATGCTTTAGCCTATCAGAAGAACGGCAATACCAGTATTTTATTTCAAGGATCTTAAGTTGGGGTAGGGAAGCGTTGCTGCGGATGCAGCAACGCTTTTGCTTATATTTCTTTTAGAGGTTTCTCGGCTTCTTGTTGATTAAGCTTTTGTTGTAAAAACTCTGGTGACTGAGTATTACGTGCAAGAGCAGAGTAAGCCGCAGGCACAATAAACAGAGTCAGTAAGGTCGCAACAATGACCCCTGTAAATACAACAACACCTATTACCATTCTACTTTCAGCGCCAGGGCCACTAGCTAACACTAGCGGCACTGAACTCATAACAGTGGTTAAAGAAGTCATGATGATAGGGCGTAAGCGCTGTGTTGCAGCTTGAACAATAGCCTCACTAAACTCAACGCCTTTGTCACGCAGTTGGTTGGTAAATTCGACAATCAAAATACCATTTTTAGCACTGAGGCCAATCAGCATAACAATACCAATTTGGCTATAAATATTAAGGGTTAAACCTGTGTACCATAGCCCAAATAGTGCCCCTACTAAGCCAAGTGGCACCGTAAGCATAATAACAAATGGATGTACAAAACTCTCAAACTGCGCTGCAAGCACTAAAAAGGTCACTGTTAATGCCAAAATGAACACATATGTCATGGCAGATGCGCCTTCATAAAACAGTTGAGATTCACCTTTATAATCTACGGCACCGTCTATGTCGTTTTCTTCTGCTGCGACTTTGTTTAAGAAATTAAGCGCTTCTTCTAATGTATAACCATCCGCTAAATTTGCACTTAAAGTAATAGAGCGCATGCGGTTGTAGCGGTTTAATCGCGATGCAGTCGCTTCTTCTTTTAAGCTAATAATGCTATCGAGTGGTACCAACTCACCGCTACGTGATTTCAAATAGATATTTGAAATATCAGTCGGGTCGGTAAAATCAGCTTTAGTTCCTTTCAGTATCACATCGTACTCTTCACCTCGGTCAATAAAGGTCGTAGCACGGCGTTGGCCAAGCATGGTTTCAAGCGTGCGGCCAATATCAGAAACTGATACACCGAGATCCGCGGCTTTATTTTTGTCGATGTTGATCAAAAACTGCGGGAAGGTTTCTTTATAATCATGGTCAATACGCACTAAGCCCGGGTTCTTCTCTGCTCTTTCAATGATTCTGTCACGCCAATCAGCTAACTGTGCGTAGTCATTGCCCTGTAATACAAACTCAATAGGGCGAGATGAGCCACCACCGCCAATGCCGCGGCGCATTATAGCAAAAGCGCGCACATCAGTGACTTCTCTCATTTTGCCACTAATTTCACCCATTACTTCCCAAGTAGAGCGTTTGCGCTCATCCCAGTCAGCCATGCCAATGATAGCAACGCCACCATTGCCGCCCCAGCCCGGTACTCGCACAAGTACGCGGCTTAGTTCGCCTGACTCAGAGTATGGTAAGAGGCGATCTTCTATCTTCGCCATATTCGCGGCGTTATTTTCATAACTGGCGCCTTCTGGGCCACTCATCATAATAAAAAAGGTGCCTCGGTCTTCTTTAGGCGTGAGCTCTGATGGTACTTGTTGATACAACATAAAGCTGGCTAAACCAGCCAGTATCATTGTTAGTATTAAGCTCCATTTTCGAGCCATATTGGACCTGAGAGAATTACTGTATGCATTTTCAATTTTGCCAAAAAAGAAATCCATTTTTTGACTGAATTTACTCTCTTTTTCAGATGGTTTGAGAACTTTTGAACATAATGCAGGGGAGAGCGTTAATGCCGTAATGCTTGAGAAGAATACGGCTGCACTGACCGCCATTGCAAATTCAGTGAATAACGCGCCAATGCGGCCATCCATAAACACTAAAGGAACAAAAACAGAGATGAGCACTAAGGTTGTTGCAATAATCGCAAAGCCAACTTAGCGAGCCCCGCGGTATGCGGCTAAAAGAGGTGGTTCACCAAGTTCAATTCTACGGTGAATGTTTTCAAGCATAACAATCGCATCATCCACTACAAGGCCGATTGCTAGCACTAACGCTAACAGGGTCAGTAAATTGATAGAGTAGCCCATTGCGAGTAAAAACATAAAACTACCCACTAGCGCTACGGGAACCGTAATTGCAGGAATAAGCGTTGCGCGTATATTACCCAAGAAAAGGTAAATAACTAAAACTACCAATGCCATTGAGATTGCTAAAGTACGATACACCTCATCGATAGACTCTTTGATAAAGATGGAAGAATCGTAACTGTCTTCAATCGTCGTGCCCTCAGGGAGGTTGCGCTTGATTTTTTCAAGCTCAGCGCGTGCATTGTCAACTACAGTTAAGGTGTTTGCTTTGGCTTGCTTTACAATGCCTAGTCCAATCATGTTTCGGCCATTACCACGGAATAGGCTTTCATCATCAGCGGCTTCAAGATGTACATCGGCCACTTCACCTAGGCGAACTAAATAGCCATCTTCGCCGCGCTTGATGACTAGGTTTCTAAAGTCCTGTTGATCTTTGTAACTACGCGCTGTGCGAACGGTGAAATCGCGATCGATAGATTCGATTTCACCGGCTGGTAATTCAACGTTTTCTGTACGAAGCGTATTTTCTATATCACTTGAAGTAATACCGCGTGCAGCCATTGCTTGGCGATTTAGCCACACCTTCATGGCATATTTACGTTCGCCACCAACACGAACATTAGAAACACCGTCCACAACGGCTAAGCGGTCAACAATATAACGTTGTGCATAATCTGAAAGCTGTAAGGAGTCCATGGTTGTACTGTTAAGAACAAACCAAGCGATAGGGCTCTCATCACTGTTTGATTTAGACACCTCAGGCGGACGTACTTGCTCAGGTAGACTATCTAACGCACGGGCAACACGCTCTCTCACATCATTAGATGCTGCATCAATGTCACGGCTAATATTAAACTCAATGGTGATGTTAGAGCGGCCATTACGGCTTGATGAGTTAATACTTTTTATACCCTCAATACCTGAAATGCGGTTTTCCAGTACTTGGGTTATTTTTGTTTCTATAATTTCAGCTGACGCACCTGTATAACTCGTGCTCACACTTACAATTGGTGATTCTATATCTGGGTATTCGCGCAGTGGTAGCATCGAAAATGCCACTAAACCAAAAGTCAGTAGTAATAAGTTAATAACGATCGCAAAGACAGGGCGTTTAACGCTGGTATCAGTAATTTTCACTGTTTATCCCTTCACTGTTACTTTGCTACCAGAACGAATTTTTATAATTCCTTCGGTTACAACTTGCTGGCCATCATTTAGGCCTTCATCAATCGCTACCCAGCCGTTGTGTCGGCCAGTAACATGTACTTCTACCTTGGTTGCAACGCCTTCGGTTATTTGAAACACGTAATGTCTATCTTGCTGCGGGATAATGGCTTTTTCAGGTACCATTAGTGCTTTATTTGTACTTAATTGCAAAGCGGTTTTTAAAAGCATACCAGGGCGTAATAAGCCAGATTCATTAACAAAGCTCGCGGTGACTTCAATACTGCGCGTGACAGAGTCGATACGTGAACTAATGTGGGTTACTTGACCGGAAAATGTTTTACCAGGGTAGGCATCATTTTGTGTCATCACTTTCATACCAAGTCCCAGTTGAGCTAAGTATTTTTCTGGTACTTTAAAGTCAACCTTAATAATACTGATATCATCTAAACTGGTTAATACCGTACTACTATTTACAAAGGTACCTACTGAAATAAGGCGTTTCCCTAAAACGCCAGAGAACGGTGCGGTTATAGTCATCTCGGCGAGTTTAGTTTTTGCATTTTGCAGCTGTGTTTTGGTAGCATCAACGCGAGATAACTGTTCTTCAAGCAATGATTTAGCGGTGGCTTGAGAGCGAGAGAGTTCAGTCAACCTCGAAAGTTGACGTTCTTCCTCTTTTAAATTAATAGCAAGCTCTTTGACCGTAAGTTGTTCTTGTTGAGATTGTAATTGGGCAAGTCTTTGCCCTTTAGCAACGCGATCACCGTCATTAAAGTAAATGTCAGTCACGTAGTCGCTTTGCGCGCTGTTGATATAAATTGCTTGATTCGCGCGGGCACTCCCGATAGCCTCAATAAGTATCGGGTTTTCATGGGTGGTTACCGTATGAGCGGTTACTTGTGTTGCTGTTGGTTTATAACCTAATTGTTCACCCTGACTGCTTGGCAAATAAAGGTACACACACAACCCGATCAACACTGTGATAATGAATGGAAATAATGCTTTGCCTGACTGCTTTAAATACATCTTATTTTTACCGAAAGATTAATTACCACTAGTGTACGAAATAACGGCGTAAAAAGACTGCCCGTGTATCTCAGAAATCTGTCAGTTAGCCGTAAAACCGCTCGCTGTCCCTTTTTTAAAAAGGATAAATTGCAACTATGAAGATAAAAACAGGCTGTGAACGATGTCGGAAAATTCGTAAATTAGTAATTTGGGCTATAATTATGTTTGTTTTTTATATGATTTATTATGATGGTTAAACACGCAATGTTATGTTTAAAGCTGCGCTCACAGGGTTCAAAAAACGGAATGGAAATTCTGTTGGTTGGCTCATTTGGCCTTGTGTTTATTATGTTGGTTAATTTACTTCGTCCAGGTACGATTAGTATATTAGAAATATTCTTGGTGAGTGTGAGCCTTGTTGCCGTTTTTATTGGTTTTTTAAAGACACAAGAGCCATTTTACAGCTTAATTATTACCGAGCAGTTACTTACATATCATCATAAGTATGGCTCATGGTCATTAAATAGGGAAAATCTGCAGCATAGCGGAATACCTAAAGCGGAGCATGGACTTGAATACCTTGAGTTAAATGCTGTAGGCATTAAACTTAGGAATACGGATGATTTTTTAATGGATATTTCACCGCGGCTAGCGGGTAAACTATTAATAGAACAGCGCCACCTTTTTATGCAGGTTGTTCAAAAACATTGCAAAAATGGCAATTGCCCATCAGAATGGTTGGTAGAAGACAATAACTATACATCTTTAAACGGTCGCAAATTTAATGGATTAATTGCAATGTTCGCAAACCGAATGCGACATTTGCAGCAATTAACAGGGTATGACTTGCTGTTGCCTGCCAGTGTATTAGATAGAAGTATTTGGGATTTTAGCCATGGCCTAAACAGTTGGCAGCAAAACCCCAAACTCTTTATTCAATCTCAGTTAAAAGGCTAGAAACGCCTAATTAGACGTCAGTAGGATAATGCGATGAGTCAAGATAGATCATTTATTAAAAGTGGAAGAAATACGATTATCCACAAAGAGAAAAAGCTCGATTTAGTGATCGTAAACTCTGAAACTCAGCCTAAAATTAAAGTTACTCAAAATGGTTTAGAACCATTCAAAGAAGAACTGCCAAAAAATCGCCGCGAAGCAAAAGAGCGTTACCTTGATATGGTTTATATAAGCAGTGCAGATGTATTTGGCGAAGAAAAACGACTGTTATTCATTCAGGCATTAGATGGCCGAGAATATAAAGTAGATTATAGTAAAGTAGGCACCAAATTATTTGTACGTATCCACCAAGATAGCTACATGTAACACCAAAATTAATAACTGGCATTGTTGTTGCTTATTATCTGAGTAAAGAATGTAGCTTAAATAATCGCGCTACATAACTATATGAATGAAAATGAGGAAACATTGCATGAGAGCTCTTTTCACTATACTTCCAGTTGTTGCCTTGCTCAGTGCGTGTGGTGGCTCAGGTGGTGGAAATGATAACCCCGATGTTGCTGCGTCGGTCAATGCCGGGATAGATCAGCAAGTTATTGAGAAGAGTGAATTTACTCTATCAGCAATAGGCTCACCTGCAAATGGGACATTTTCTTGGCAAAGGATTAATGGTCCCGCCGTAGAGGGATTACCTGCTGACGGCGATGAACAAACGTTAACAGCGCCTGATGTAAAGACGGACAGCCAACTTTTATTGCGGGTTAACTATCAAACAGCAGGCGGTCAGTTAGTCAGTGATGATGTTATTATTGATATTGTTTCGAATAACCAGCTACCCGAGGCGGTAGTTACACAAATTGCGCCTGCAGAGTTGCCTTCCGATTATAAAGACACCATTACGCTGAGCGGTGCAGAGTCATCAGATCCCGATGAAAATGGGGCTATTAATAGTTACCGTTGGCAGCAAATCTCTGGTCCAACAGTTTCGGTCGATAGCTACAATAATGAGACCATCAGTTTTTCTCACCCCTTGTTAGATGTAAACACGACATTAGTTTGGCAGCTAACCGTTATTGATGATGAAGGGGGAGAAGCAAGCATTCAATATAATCATAAATTAAATAGAACAGATAAAGTTGTTATTGCCAATGCGGGGGCTGATCAAACTGTAAATGAGGTTGAACTTGTCACGCTCGATGCAACTGCAAGTGAAACCGTCACCGAAACATTCTCCTGTCATTGGGAACAAGTTGTTGGCACTGTTACTTTGGCAAATAAAGAACAATGTATTACATCGTTTACCGCACCAAAAACCGAAGCTGTTAATACGTTTAGTTTTGAGGTGACAGTGACCGACAGTAAAGGTCGAACAGACACTGATGTCGTACAAATTAATATTGAGTCTAAACCATTAGGTCTGATTAATGATACTGGGGTGAATACGTGCTACAACAATACTCAACAAATAGCGTGTGACAGCCCAGACTTTCCTCGCCAAGATGCAGCCGTTGGTCGGGACAGTGTTGTTAATACGCATATCAACAAAGTAGGCGCTGGTGATTCCGCATTTGATTTTACCAAGTTAAATGAGTTTGCAGATGAACTCCCTGACAATGCGAGTGACTTTAGTTGCGTTCGCGATAATGTCACTGGGTTAATTTGGGAAGTTAAAAGCCCAAATACAGGCACTTTACCTAACGGAACCTCTCTCAGAGAAGGGCAGAACCACTATACATGGTATCTAAATGGAGAAACTGGCGTACAAGGTGGTAGTCAACTAGGTGCAACCACAACATGCTCTGCAACAACAAATTGTGGTTTACAAGTGTACGTAAACGCCGTTAATAATTCAGATTATTGTGGTGGAACCAATTGGCGAGTTCCCACGTACACCGAGCTAATGACCTTATTGGATTATTCACAACATGGGCAGTCGTTATTAATTGATAAAGATTACTTTGTTAATACACCTACTGAGCATGCCTTTGTAAACCAACCGTATTTACCTTATTGGACCTCGCAAACTGCAGCAGATGGCACCAGTTTATCGCAGGCTTATATAATAGATATGAGCGATGGTAATGACTTAGCTTATCCTAAGAGTGAAACAGCATTTGTGCGTTTAGTTAGAACGGCGGGGGCATCACAATGAAAACATTATTTGCGAGCATAATACTTTTAAGCCCCAGTTTTGTAGCCGCGCAAACGTGTTACAGCACGGTGCCGGAAACAACACCTACAGCGCGTTTTACACTTAATACTGATGGCACGGTGAGTGATAGCGTGACGGGGTTAATGTGGCAAACTTGCAGTTACGGGCAAAGCTATGATGCCGACACCACTAGCTGTACAAATAGCGCAATTAAAACGACGTGGCAAGAGGCGCTTAGAGCATCTGTTAATGATCGCACCGCTAATTATAATGATTGGCAAGTGCCAAATAATAAAGAACTGGCCAGTATTTTAGAGCACAGTTGTGTAACCCCAAGTATTAATGAGGTTATTTTTAACGGGAATAAAAGTGAAAACTATTGGACTAGTACATCGGGCGTTATTGACCCCGGTTTTGCGTGGGTATACACATTCGACAGAGGCCTTAACAGTCTTCATGCTAAAACCTCTAATGTTTACCTTCGCCTTGTGCGGTATGAAGATTAATTATTTAAATACTGTGTAAACATGTCTAACCGCGCTTGATCAAGCGCGGTTTTTATATCAGCACCTTTTATACCTTGAGCAATAAACTGTTGCGGGCTAACTTTTCTAGCTGCTTCAGTAGCACTTACTAGAGTGTGTTGCCGTTTTAATGGCCCGCAATTGGCTATCTCTGCTGCTTTTAATAAAGCACTTAATCGTTCTGGTCGGCGCCATAGGTCAAGTTGATTACAAAGTGCCAGTAATTCATTGCTGTTAAGTTGTTCATTGTTAAGAGTTGCAAGGTGTTGTTGCAAGTAGAGCGCCATATCCCGAACATCATTTGGCACTCGAATCGATGTAGCTAGTGTGATTATTGAATCACGACATAAGTCACTGGTAGCTTGGCAAAATAGTAAGCTAGGCTCAGAAACGTTTTGATTATTTGCATACTCATAGCGGGCATTGAGTCGCTCGTATATATCTGGGGTCCACGTTGAAGCTAACGCGTTGCTAATCGAAGGGAGAGCATCAAGGCAGTATAGCGTTTGCAAAAATTCAGCAAAAGCACCATCACTGAGTGACTTTTCACATTCAAGCCAAATACGTTCAGGAGTCAGGGTCTTAAGCTCGCCTTGAGCCACCATCTTTTTTAATAGCGCTTTGGTCTCATCAGCTATAGTAAAGCCTAGGTAATGATAACGTGCGGCAAAGCGAGCAACACGCAATATTCTAAGTGGGTCTTCACTAAATGCATCGGATACATGGCGAAGAATGCGGTTGTCTAAATCTAGTTTACCGTTGTATGGATCAATTAAGCTGCCATCTTCAGCTTTTGCGATGGCATTAACTGTAAGGTCGCGTCGGCGCAGATCATCTTCAAGTGTAACATCTGCTGAAAACTCACAAGTAAACCCGGTATACCCTTGACCTTGTTTGCGTTCAGTACGAGCAAGTGCATATTCTTCTTTGGTTTTTGGGTGTAAAAAAACAGGAAAATCTTTACCGACTTGTACAAAGCCTTGCTGTAAAAGTTGCTCTGGAGTCGCACCAACGACAACATAATCACGTTCTTTAATTTTACGTCCGAGCAGCTCATCACGTACTGCACCACCCACTAAATAAACTTCCATAGTCACGCCTAGAGTTAACCTGTTTAGGTTATTTTACGTTATTTAAGTAATAAAACGCTAACAAGGTTTTCACTTAGTGCATTTTTTTGCCATTATAGGCGCAGATTTACTCAGTAAGGAAGTTCAGGGTGTATTTAAGCTATTTTGGCTTGTCGGAAAAACCGTTTTCAATCGCGCCAAATCCACAATATCTATTTTTAAGCGAGCGCCATAAAGAAGCATTAGCTCATCTGACCTATGGTTTGGGCGAAGCTGGTGGTTTTGTATTACTTACAGGTGAGGTAGGAACGGGTAAAACAACCCTAATTCGTAGCTTGCAAGAACAGCTGCCTGAGAATACGCAAGTGGCAATGATCCATAACCCGGCATTATCACAGCTAGAGTTGTTAGCGAGTATTTGCGATGAGCTTATAATTAATTATGATGAGGTTAATGCCACTCTAAAAACCTTAACAGATGCGATAAAAAAGCATCTAGAGGCTAATCATGAATCAGGTGGTCACACTATACTATTGATTGATGAAGCGCAGCTACTTGCACCAGATGTACTTGAACAACTGAGGTTATTGACCAACATAGAAACGAATCATAAAAAGTTACTGCAAATCGTTTTAGTTGGTCAACCAGAGCTACAAGAACTACTGAAGCGTAATGAATTAAGGCAGTTAGCGCAGCGCATTACAGCTCGGTACCATTTATTACCGCTGACAGAAGGGCAAACTATTGCTTATATCAAACACCGTTTACATGTTGCCGGTTGTGAACGTGCTATGTTTTCAGCGGATGCATTAAAAACTGTTTATGCTGTGACAAAAGGTATCCCTCGGTTAGTTAACTTATTATGCGAGCGATGCTTAATGGGGGCATTTTCTAAACAAGTTATGGTCATTGATAGTGAAATTGTTATGCGTTCAGCAGAAGAAGCGTTGCCGCCTAGCGTACTGCAAAGTGAAGTTCAAAATGAAACAAAAACCAGTAAGCTTTTAATACCTTTTATTTTTGTAACAGTGCTGGGTGCCGGTGTTGGCTTGTCGTTTATTTTTTAGTCGTGGTAAATTATGTCGTTTTTATTAGATGCATTAAAACAGTCTGAGCATCGTGATGAAGCATCTGCTTTTGATCAAAACGCTCAACAAATTAAACAACAACAAGAGCTTAAAAGGTATCGCTTAATCGCAATGTCACTTGCCTTATTGTTGGCTTTAGCGCTGACCTTAGTGGCTGGCTTCTCAATTGGTAAGTGGTTTCAGGCTAAAAGTATTCCAACGGATAATGTGTCGGAACCTAGCCTTAAAGAGCCTGAAGCAACCGTTGCAAAAGAGACACAGCCGAAAGAAGAAATTTCAAGCGTACAAAAGGGCAGCGATACATTGCCTAAGAATGTACCGCAAGAAGCTCAAAATGCACCCGCACAGTTTACTAATTCACAGCAGCCTGTGATGGCCCAAGGCTACGCGAACCAATCTCAACAGTATCAATGGGTCCAAGTGCCTGTTAATGCTGTACCAACTTACTCGCAAGGGCAAACTGTTTTAGTCCAAACTCCAAATGGGTATCAGCAAGTGATTAATACCCCTGCAGCTCAGTATCAGCCGCAGCAGTATTCACAGCCGCAGCAATACGCTCAGCCTCAACAGTTTGCACAATCACAGCCAATAAATACACGCTCAAGAGATATTGATTTAAGCCAATATAAGGTGCTTGGAAAGCCCATTGAGCAGTCAAATTCAACGAACCAAATAGTACCGCAGCGCGACGATGAGTTAGAGACTGTGCCTAGTGAGCTTAAAAATGCGTTTGCCCAAGCAATTAAAGACACTGAAACAGTCACGACCAATCAAGTTACCCAAGCAACAAGAAACTCTTCCTATGCAGAGCCTATTGAGCTACTACCAGACGGCTTATTAGCTTTGCTACCTAATATTAAATATCAGGCACACATTTATTCATCGTCCGTTGAGAAGCGTTGGATCAAGCTTAACAACCGTGAGCTGTATGAAGGTGATAGTTTAGATGATATTGAAGTGTTAGAGATAACCCCAGAACAAAGTGTATTAAGTTATGATGGCTATCAATTTAGTATTAAAGCGCTGCAAGACTGGCCAGAGTAACTGGTTTTTATGAGTATATCCCCTGCCGTGGTATTACGGCAGGATTGAATGTTTAAAAAATCTGATTAAATCAATATTAAAATCTTTAGGTTTCACGGCTGACTCCAGTGCATCATGAGTACGGCTATGAGCCAAATCAATATCTTCTACACCAGTGTAGCGTGCATGTTTGGCATGATAAAAGGTTTTAACCTGCGGCTTTAGCGGGCTTGACGGGTTGCTTTTTGTTACCAATCCGACTTTTTGGCTTGAAAGCTTCACTAAAGTACCAACAGGGTGGATACCAATACATTGAATAAATTTGGTTAATAGCTCGCCATCAAAGCTATCAGGGCAGCCATCTTTAAGTATTTTAAAGGCTTTAATGGGCTCCATGCCTTCTTTATAAACTCGCTCAGCAGTAAGCGCGTCATATACATCAACAATCGATGCCATACGCACATATTGGCTGATTTCGTCAGCATGCTTTCCAAAGGGGTAGCCACTGCCATCTAAGCGTTCGTGGTGAAAGCCTGCAATATCAACAGCAATGCCTTTTAGACCTGACTCTTCAAGAATTTGCTTACTATAAAGTGCATGATTTTGAATAGTTTTAAATTCTTGCTCAGTCAATTTCCCAGGTTTATGAAGAATCTCATCAGGGATTTGTATTTTACCAATATCGTGCAGCAGTGCGCCTGTCGCGAGTTCTTCGATGAGTTCTTTTTCAAAATTTAGATGCTTGGCAAAAATACTAATTAAAACAGAAACATTAATTGAGTGCTCTAAAAGATAACTGTCTTTTTCTCGCATCCGTGTAATACAGGCCAGCGCATCTTGGTTACGAAAAACCGAATCAATAAAGCCACTTGCAAGCTCTTTAAATGGTGCGATATCAATGGTGTTGCCAGCTTTAATGTCAATAAATGCTTTGCTCTGTAAGTCTTTAGCTTCACAATAAAGTTTTTGGGCTTTGCCCATCTCTTGTTCAACAGAGTGAGTGGTATGCCATGGATCACGTTGTTTTGGTGGGGCACTTATAATCGGTGTGTCGTTTAGCTCTTTTGGTTGCTCTATGATGGTTTTATCAGGGTCAATCTCGACCTCTAAAATACCCGCTTTAATTAACTTATCGATACCAGCCTGCGTTTTTACCCATCCTTGGTTTTTTATTTTGATATTACCTGACTGCTTCGTTACTTGTTGAACGAACATACCAGGTAGAAGTTGTTTGATAGGGATGGTTTTGAACATTGCTTACTTAAAAAAAATCAACATACATTAAAACTAGCAAACTTTTTAACATATAAGTAGCAAAAAGGGCGCTAAAAAGCGCCCTTTGATACTTAGTCTTTGATTTTACTCGTCATCTTCGACCAAAGTCATTAGCGATGTGTTACCACCTGAGGCGGTAGTATCAATACTAATGGTCTTTTCTGTGATGAGACGTTTGATCAGCGTATCGTAATACTCTGAGCTTATCACAGGTAAGATTGCGCCTTTGCGTTGTGCAAGCTGCTGGCTAAAGTAGCCTAGACGTGATGAACGTGCTGCAACCACTGCGCCCGCTAAATGTGGATGCGCCAAGATTGCTTGTAGCTGGTTTGGCTTTGCAACTTGGAACACACCTTCAGCGACACCCGTTGAGATAAACTTGTCTTTAAACGCAACAGCTTCATCATAGAATAATTCTGATGCTACCGTGATTACAGTATTACCCGCTGCAAGTGCAGTGATAATAGAGATAGCCCAAAAGTTAAATGATGTACTCTTATCTGCGTAACATACTACACAACCGCGAGCTTCAAGGTGCAGTGTATTTGATTCGCCTGTTGGCCCAGGTAACGTAGTATATTTACGCATGTGCTTTTCAAGGCGGTTTAGCTGAGCACGTGCGTCGGCAAGTGTTAATGCCAAATCGTCTGCAAGCTCATCGATAATATCGACAGTGGCAACTTTTGCAAGCAATTGACGTACCGCAGAAACACGATCATTCAATGGCGTTGCGCGCCAGATTTTTTCGTCGCGCATTGAATTGGTCATTAACTTTTCAACTTGCTCATTTGCACCTGAGTAGTGGTGTAAATCAAGCTCATCGGGTGTTAAGTTGGTCATTTGCACGTTATCAGGTGACGCTTTTTCTTTTACTAAGCGTTGCAAGTAGTTTGGACCACCTGCTTTAGGGCCAGTACCAGATAGGCCACGTCCACCAAACGGTTGCACACCAACAATAGCGCCAATCATATTGCGGTTTACATAAACGTTGCCCGCGCGTGACATTTTAGCAAGGTGTTCACAGCGCTCTTCGATACGTGAATGAATACCCATAGTTAAGCCATAGCCAGTGTTATTGATTTGATCAATAACATTGTCAAGTTCAGTGCCCTTGAAGCGAATTACATGCACACATGGGCCAAATACTTCACGTTTAAGTACTGATAAATCTTTGATTTCATATAAGCGTGGAGCAAAGAAATAAGCGCCATTTTCAGTATTATCAGGAATTTCACACTCATAGTGCAGTGTGGCATTGCCTTTAAGATACTCAACGTGATCGGTTAGATTCTTCAGTGCTTTGTCATCGATAACAGGACCAATGTCAGTTGAAAGTAGTGAAGGATCACCAACATGTAACTCTTTAAGCGCACCTTTGATCATCTCAATGATGCCATCTGCCACGTCTTCTTGTAAAAATAATACACGCAATGCAGAACAGCGTTGACCGGCACTTTGGAAACCAGAACTAATCACATCATCAACCACTTGCTCAGGGAGTGCAGTTGAATCAACGATCATACAGTTTTGACCACCGGTTTCTGCAATTAACGGTACTTGAATATCGTTACGCGCTGCAAGTGTTTGTGAAATGATAGTGCCAGTCTCGGTTGAGCCTGTGAACATCACTGCTTGAATACGCTCATCAGGTACAATTGTTTTGCCTACTTCACTACCGCGAGCAATAACAGGTTGTACAACATGCTCAGGTAAACCAACTGATAACATTAGCTCAATAGAGCGCAGTGCAATGTAACTTGTTTGTTCAGCTGGCTTTGCGATAACAGTATTACCGGTTACGATTGCAGCAGCTACTTGACCTAAAAAGATAGCGAGTGGGAAGTTCCACGGGCTTATACATAAAATAACACCGCGGGCTTCAAAGCGCTCATCTTCACTAAGCTCTTCTGCACGCGCTGCGTAGTAACGACAAAAATCAACGGCTTCGCGTACTTCATCAATACCATCTTGAGCAACTTTACCTGCTTCTTTAATACAGATTGCTACAAGCTCGTCATGGTGACGTTCTAAAATATCTGCAATACGACGAAGTAAATTTGCACGATCTTTTACAGGTGTTTGCGACCATGACTCAAAGGCTGTTTCTGCATTAGCAAGTAGGCCTAGCATGTCATCGCTGTTATGTAATTTAACGTGACCAATGACTTCTTTGTGATTGGCTGGATTTTTAACGGCTAATGAGCCCTCAGGCACGTCACTTTCATCAATACGATGTTCTTCAAACCACGCATCTAAGTTCTCTTTAAATGGTGTAATTGCATTGATGTCAGTTAAATCCATACCCTTTGAGTTAGCGCGTTCTGCACCGTATAAATCAATAGGCATTTTGATTTGAGTATTGTATTTATTGCGTAAGCCCTGCAGTGTTTCAACAGGATCTGGCAGCACTGCTTCAACAGGTTGCGTGGTATCAACAATCGCGTTTACAAATGATGAATTAGCGCCGTTTTCAAGTAAGCGACGAACCAAATAAGCTAGTAGGTCTTCGTGCTGGCCAACAGGCGCATACACACGACACTGGATTTTCTCTTGCGTTACAATTTGGTCAAATAATGATTCACCCATGCCATGCAAACGTTGGAACTCAAATCCATCGTGATCGCCTTTTGCAACTTCTAAAATAGTGGCTGCGGTGTAAGCATTGTGTGTTGCAAATTGCGGATAAAGTACATCACGTGCTTCAAGCATTTTAATAGCACAAGCTTTGTATGAAACGTCAGTCGTCGCTTTTCGGGTAAATACAGGGAAATGGTCTAATCCATCTTGCTGGGTAGTTTTGATTTCTGTATCCCAGTAAGCACCTTTAACTAAGCGTACCATGAGTTTACGCCCAACACGGGTAGCAAGCTCTGTAAGCCATTCGATAACAAAAATAGCGCGCTTTTGGTATGCCTGAACAGCTAGGCCAAAACCATGCCAGCCTGCTAAATCGTCGTCGCTAAATACAGCTTCAATGACATCAAGTGAAATATCTAAACGGTCAGCTTCTTCTGCATCTACTGTAAAGCCAATATCATAACTTTTAGCGACAAGTGCCAATGCTTTTAGCTTAGGTACAATTTCTTCCATCACACGTTCTTTATGCGTGAACTCATAACGTGGATGAATCGCCGAAAGTTTTACTGAAATCCCCGGGCTCTTAATTGGACCGCGGCCATTTGCAGCTTTACCAATAGAGTGAATTGCATTTAGGTAGCTTTGGTAATAACGGTCCGCGTCTTTCATTGTACGCGCGCCTTCACCTAGCATATCGTATGAGTATACATAGCCCTTGCGTTCTGTATCTGCTGCACGTTCAATCGCTTCGTCAATGGTACGACCCATAACGAATTGCTTACCCATGATCTTCATCGCAAAGTTAACTGACTTACGAATTACAGGTTCACCTAAACGCCCAATGGTTTTTTTCAACACACCAAATTGCTGATCTTTGGTTTTGTCGTTGTAGTTAACCATTTTACCGGTCACTAATAGACCCCAAGACGATGCATTAACAAATAGAGAGTCACTGCTACCTAAATGTGAGCTCCAGTCGCCTTTTGCTAATTTGTCACGAATCAGCGTTTCTTGGGTTGCTTTATCTGGCACACGAAGTAGGGCTTCAGCCAAACACATTAGTACCACACCTTCCTCACTAGATAGTGAGAACTCATTTAGAAGTGCATCAACACCGCTTTGACCATCTTGGTCTTTACGAATATTGTGAACTATTTGACGTGCACGCTCCCACGCACGACTACGTGCTTTTACGCCTACTTCGGCAAGGGGTAAAATATGATCAATTACAGCATTTTCATCAATGCGGTAAAAGTCACGGATTTTTTGTCGAATTGGACACGTTGTAGTCAAATCGCCGTTGAATAACATAAGTAACCTCAAAAGTGTGGAGTCTTGCAGCAAAAAAAGTGTGCCGCTCGATTATCATGTTGTTTAATGCGTGCATTCTAATTAAATTCCAGCAGAATATGCTGGTTAAATTTGCCGATTTACGATAATTTACAGGGCATACGTTAAACTTATCCGCATAAAATTCTGTTATGACAAGTCCCAATAGATTACGCATGCTTGATCGTATCGATCTAGCAATATTAGACGTTCTGCAAAAAAACGGCAGAATATCTAATGTGAACCTTGCAAAGCAGGTTAACTTAAGCCCCAGCCCTTGTCTTGACCGAGTAAAACGACTCGAGCAAGAAGGCTATATTGAGGGCTACTTTGCTAAGCTTAACGAAGCAAAACTTAATCAGAGTTTATTAGCGCATGTACAAGTGTCATTAGTAACATCAAACACGGCTGTGTTTAAAGTCTTCCGTGAACATATTTTAAGAATAACTCAAGTTATCGAGTGCGACATGGTGGCGGGCGGCTACGATTATTTATTAAAAATACGTGTGTCAGATATGGACGAATACCGCCAAGTGTTAGGCGATTTAGTCGATATACCAGGTGTGGGTACCCACCATACCTACATGGTGATTGAAAAAATCAAACAAGATGAAGGCCTAAAGTTGGATTAAGGCTTGTTTATTTAAATAATAAAAAAGCACCTGTTGGTGCTTTTTTTTATTGTATTGCTTATGCCCATCCGTCGTAACGTTTACGGCGCGACAGCACTATCGTTAAAATAATCCCTAAAAACAACCCTATAAATGCGATAGCTCCTCCGTAGGTAAGTAGCTGGCGTTTCTCTTTAGCACCTGCTTGCTGCTTTTGAGTACGTTCTGCATTGAGGGTCGTTTGTAGTTTGGTTATTTGTTCTGACAGCATTAAATTTTGATCAGTCAGTGATTGGTTCTGTTCTTGCAGCTGTGGCAGTTCAATCTGTGTTTGACGAAGTTGCT
>Ga0115572_10001800_pt1 | contig 17319 bp, 12 predicted proteins | sample COGITO_mtgs_1206_FD_88681 | JGI IMG/M metagenome (GOLD analysis project Ga0115572, IMG submission 88681) | Pelagic marine microbial communities from North Sea - COGITO_mtgs_120607 | ecosystem: Environmental > Aquatic > Marine > Epipelagic | place: Germany:Helgoland, sampling site Kabeltonne... | reverse complement strand
TAGATCGCGTCGTCGAAACGCTTGGCTTGATTCATCAACTGATAACGAATTGGATGAGAAGGAAGATGTCTTGGTAGTGTAAGCTACGACTCGCTCCGGTCGACCAGTAATATCCACACGTAGAAACTTGAGAGACCTTGTAAGTGTGTCCGTTATGAGATGCGGCGCGTTGCTTTCTATATCCACGATGGATTTCATGGTACTGACAATTTTTTGCACCATATTCCACATGACATCTGTCAGTCGTTGCTCGCGTTCTTCTTCCGATTGACAGGTCATCTCGATGCGATTAAGTTGTATTTGTACGTTGTTGATCGTACTCAGCTCGGCATCATCCTTGTTGGAACACAAAGTGCACATAACGTGAATAAACTGTCCACCCAGCATTCCAATCCAGCGGTTCAACACATCCGACGGGATATCGTTGAAACTGGCCCTGGCATTGTACTCTTCATCGTTGCTTCCATCGTTGTCGGAAACGCCGTTGCGACGTCGAACACATTTCGCAGAGTCGATAGTCTGCAGGAGTTCCACTCGCCGGTGTTCCAAAGAGGTGATGTGCATTTTTGCGTTGCTAAGTTCTTCTTCGGAGCAATCAGTCTTGCACATTGAGTGGTACTCCGACATAGCAAGCGCTATGGTTGCGTTGATGTCAGAGACAGCGTTATGACCATTGTTGATGTCGTTCATTGCACGCTTAACACAATTCGTTCGGCGAGTGTGCTCGACACAAGCGTATTTTGAGAGGCAGTGGATGTATGCAACGGAAAACGCGTCAAGATACAAAAGCTCGCGCGTGCATGGATGCGTCAATGAGAATGACAGCAGTGCCAAGGACGACCAGAACGAGTTGTATTGGGCTTCGTCTTGCTCCAGAACTGACGTGCACAGAGAGTGAAGCTTGGTCACATCGCAGCGTGTGATGGAGCTGATGGTCTTCCCCACAAGCTCCATGCGAGCAATACGCGCCGCTTCGTCGAGTAGAGTGTATCTTTTCAGCTTGCATGGCATGCTTGTGCAAAAGAGCGAGGTGCTTGCAACCACCACACCACACATGTCAGCGGCCGAGCCGACTAATATTCCACAAGGGTTCATTGCGTGTTCTGAATATGGGAGCGATGGCGAGACGTTCATCCCGAGCGAGCGACATTGCATTCGACTTAGTCCCAAAGCGAGTTCCGTCCCCGAAATGGCTGCATTCTGAGCGCGCTGGATCTGTGCAGTTGAGATGCGAGTTGATTGAATGTTTGTGGCTTGTGTTGTCTTCTTTTGGAACATCGGGTTCGACACTGCGTTAAATCGATAGCAGGACACCAGACTCTGTTGGAGATCAACAGAAGAAGCACCTGGAAGTAGTGGCACGTAAGAAGACCAAGACGGCGCTTGGTATGACTGTCGTTGCAACAATGTATAAATCTTGCGAGAGACGGGATCATTCTTTCCTGAAGTTGCACCACCACCCAACTTTGAAAATGGATGAGAGTAGCTGCTGCTTACTGCATAGGGGAAGGCTGGTCGTCGATTCTCACGACCCATTGTCATTACGGTGTCTTGGAACAGCTCAATCATGCTTGGACGTATATCGAGATCGACAATGCGTTGTGGACCCACGTTGCGTGCGGGCTTGACCACACTCTCAGCTTCCCTCCCTACACGCACATCGAATGGACCCTTTGTGCACTCGATCGATTGCTCAAGTGCAGATAGCACGACCACACTGTTTTCTGGCGATTCGACTGCGCTGCTGACGGTTTGTCTCCCAGCTCCATGTTTATTGAGCGTTTGCCAATTGTCGCACAGGTCGTCGGTGGTGACGCAACGTAGTTTACCCCTTCCACTACCCATTTTGGCGCGCTTGGCAAGAAGCTTCTTCGAACTCGGGGCTCGACCCCTTCGTTTTTTTAGGATTTTGAATGGAGAATCGAACGGCAAAGCAACACGAAGAGATTCCTCTCCCTCCCCTATCCCACCAATTGGTTCATCATCATCCTCCACCAACATCTCACCGCAGCTGGAAGCTGCAGCGCGCACTCCACGCGTTACACCGACGACCCCAATCGGCTCGTCGTCGGATTCGCAAGCATAGAGGAATGAATCGTCTTGGAGTGTGGAGGATTCACCCAACTCCATTCCGACGCGACTTTGATCGAGATGACAATCCACGGATGCGTTGCGAGTACTCGCTAACGTCGTTCGGTGGTCGTGGTCAACGTACAACCGAGAAAGTGCTTGGATATAGTCGAGCGTCTCGTTCGTCTTGTTCGTTAGCACACGCTTATAGCGAACTCGTTTTCTGTAAGCAACTACTGCGAGCACTCCGAAGACCACAAACGCGACCGCACTCACGGCACTCGCATGACACGCACACACACACACGATACCCGCATGACACACACAGTTCTATCATTACCCACCCACGAGTGTCCATATCCGTTCGTCGACTCGACGCTAACCAGCGCGCGCGCGCAAACGCAAAATGTCACTTGTGCGCAGTAACAGTACATCGACCCGATCTCAAAGCAAACATGAGCGCCGACGCAACCCCAAACGCAAACATGACAAACAAGACCTCTCGCGACGAACGACCCGCCAAGATCACTCGAGTCGGACCCGGAGACATAACTCAGAACGCGCTCTCCCGCTTTGGACCTCCGCAAGTAGACACTCTCGGAGTCGATCTTACGACAAGAAGAAAGAATGGTGACAAAGCCGGGTGCATGGGAATGATCCTCTGCGCCTGGCAGAGCAAGCAGAAGTACCAGTTTGTGATTGCCTTGCTCGACGTCATGAAGACCGTCTCGCCCAGCTGTGTGAGCGATGGTACCTTGCTGTTCAACACTGGTATGAGCAAAGTCATGCCAACCGGTGAAGCGCTCAAGAAGAGTGAACAGAAAGCTAAGGAGAGTGGTAAGAACATCTATCGTGATCGCGTTCTTCCCGAAGATGAGAGCAAGCGAGTGGTGGTCATCAATGGTACGCACATGAGCATAGGTGTCGACGTTGCTGCGCTTGAGAAGACAATCACGGTCCCCAAGGATTACAAGGGTACCAACTACACCCTCGAGATGGTCTACAAGTATGGAACCATTGTCAAGTTCACCGACACGGATCCATGCGAATGGACTCCCACGTCCCAGAACGCCATCGCCACAGTCGACGTGCCTATCAGCGGTGTTGTGGATAACGACGACGAGACGCATGGTGGTTGCACCGAATCGGAAGCAATGGATGTCGCGGATCCGTCCGCCGCATACAACTATGAACAACCACCGGTATCAAGCAAGGAAGCATCAGTCGCATTGCTTAGCACTCGCGAGCTGACAATCTTGGATCAAGAGGAGCTTGCATCTCTCGGACTCGGAAACAATACGACTCCCGAGTCAATCATTGCCACGTCGAAGCATTACCAAAGTGCGTTTCTCAACCAGCTTCTTATCAGCCGAAAGCTGCTCCTCACCCCGCCCTCTTCCGATCCGGACATGGTCGAGGATTACAAGAAGATCGTCAACCTTGCATCCGAGCAAGTCTCTACTCAGTGGTCGAGCATTGCCGAGACCCTCGACATGGTCGCATCAAACAAAATGCATCAGCGCCAACCAAACATGGAGTCCGCTCGTGAGTGGTACAAGCAACGTGTGAACGACATCAACACACACCTGCACGATCGCGATCGTGAGCTGTCGCAGTTTGGTGAGATGCTCATTCCGTGCCTGTCCGGTGCACGCTCTACCATGGGAGCAATCCTCGTCAACAATCCGTCCGCCAATGGTGTGGATGAGACACTGAACAAGTGCATGGGTGAGAGCGTGATGGTGAGCGACCTCCCACCATTCGTCGTCTCGTTGAGCACCGTCAAGATTCACGTGACCGAAGACGACGACGCATCCGTCCATCTGATGCCGCTGATCGTGCATCCCGAGACTGAAATCCGCCGCCTTCGTGAGGGAAAACCGTCATGCCCAATCTTCACAACGCTCGACGACGAGACCCCAGCATGCGATTTCGCGTTTTCTGTCAAACTCAACCATATCGGTGCCTCATGGGGTCGCATACCTCGCGTTCTAGCTGTCGCCATTGCGTCGCAACTCGGTCGATTGCCCTACTCAATCCCAATGAGCCTTCCCCTAAACTCGCCAACTAAGCGCATCGAGTTTGACGCACGAAACATTCAGTTCGACCCGCTCAAGATCTTGAAGTCATTCGGAATCCGCGTCAGTGAGAAGTGGTTGTGTGACAACATTTGCTCCGGGAAGTCGTTTGGGGTGAACGTTGACATCGACTCTGCACCATACGCTTCCGAATACAACAAGGATGGTGCGCCACTGTACACCAACCTTACAAAGAACAGCTTCTCCTCCCTGCAGACGGGATCCTGCGACACGATTGACAAGGTCAAGAAACACTTTAACGCCGTGTCCAAGACATCAAAGAATCTCTCCATGCACTACGTCGTGCTCCCGCTCTCTTCGCCGCCCGCCGGTCTTCCAGAAATCGACTACACCAACCAGGTCCTCGACAAGAACGAAGCATACATGAATGCATTGTTCGCACCCTTCAAAGAGCGCGAAGAGCCCGTCACTGAGTACTTCACCCAGTGCATGGGATCTCTGTGGGTCTTCTTCTCGGAGTCTCCTTAAAACGACCACAACAACTACAACGACAGCTGATATGGTAGAAATGCGGTGCTATGATGCGGACGGTTTGCTATGGATGGTTCGTGTGTGCTTACGGGTTTGGATGGTGGAAACGGAAGAATGAATGAATCGAACTACTAGCTTCTTTACTGTAGACGACAAAAACATGAATAGGACAACAACACCAACCATATTAAAAAAAAACTCGTACGTATTTACAACTAATTATGGAGTATTAGGAAACACGTAGGCAATCAACCACAGACGAAAATCACAAACACCCTCCGAGTGCTTCACACGGACAATGTTTGCAGCATTCAACCCATTTCCCGCAGCCCAAGTAGCCAGAGCCGCATCAAATTGCTTTCCCAGCGCGTTTGTGCGGCCTGGCCCGCTGGTGTAAGATGCATGTGTTCTTAGGTGATCCACCATAGTTGTGAGTGGGACGGCAAGAGATTGTGTGGTCTCAATGCCGGACAAAACTTGGATGGCTCTGGAATGGTACAAATCCATACTTTCTGACCACATGCGCATGATGCTCTTGAGCGGGATGTTAAAGTCTTCGCCTTCGACCACGCACACGTCAACTTGGCCATGTGGTACTTTGCACGCATGGTACTCGTTTGGAGCAAACAGCGAGAATTCCATGACCTTTGTATCTCTGTAGAGTACAGAATCTAGCTTGTTGCACGCACACAATGATGCGACTACATGAACCATCCACCGTATATAACTGTCGTATTTAGGTGTACGCTATACGCTACTCTTAGCGAACATTGAGTTCGTTCATGGCTTCAGTAGAACTACGTCTTGATACTCGCGCAAAATCACCGTGCACTCCCATTGAACTGAGCGCACATCCGGCATCAGATAACAAGACTGTATTGTTGCCATTCAACACTCGCGATATATTTTTTGTAGCAAGCGAAACTATCGCCTCATTGATTCTGATTCGTCAACCCAACGACCATGCTATGCAAATTGTAGCTGTGCTCGTATACCGTTACATACAGCTTGAACATGCCGATTGCGCTCGATTCGCCTCTAAACCCAGTACATTGCATCAAGCGAGTGAGATCTACAGTTCCTTTACATATCTGATTGTCGCTTGCGCCTTGATTGGATTTAAGTTGCTTGACGATCACTGTGTGGGAGTGAGCGAGATCGCCAAAGTCTGCAACGTCTCCGCGTGGTATTTAACACGCGTCGAAGCGTCGATATTTCTGCGTCTAGTCCAGCATTCCTCGATTCACGTTGACTTGAAAGACCTCAAGCTAGCAGATGCTTTGCTCAAAGAATCGCCAACCGAGTATGGTATTTACATAAGAGATGTCGTATGCGGTTCAACGTCTATTCCGCAGACAGTCGAAGACACTGAGCATCATGACGGTATTGACAGCCCGCCATCACCTGAGCCCCCCGTTGATGATGCCGATCCGTCAGCTCTCGACCGGCATGAGCTCAAACCACAAAGCTCTTTTTACAGTTGTGTTGTTTCGGCGTGTCTGAGTCTGATTCAGTTTCTAGCATGCACCCCGATCGAGAACACATCGAATCCAAAGATCGATGTTGTGAAAGTACTGTGTAGAACTAGTGTAGGGCAATAGACTACCAAACTTTGTACATAACGGTTGTGAACGACAGAACAATTACACTTCCCCTCCTTTGAACGCTCTGAACAAAAGATATACCTACGTGGTGTGATCGGGTGTTCGTTGGCTCATGTGCAGTATTACGAGCGGAACGTCGTAAATGCATCGGTGATATTGTGAGCAACCGATGTGACGTACTCGGTCCATGGATGCAATCCTTCTAGAATGTGATACATTGCAGCACCAACTTTTTCGTGAAGGCATATCCCCACGATTGCAATGAAGCACGCAGAACGTGCGGTCATCAAGAGGCTTTGTGCGGTGCTGCGTTTCAAACGCACACGTGTCACGCTCCAAGCCGCTTCTTTGTCTGGTACGGTCACATGCAGCTCAATATGATCATCAAGCAAGTTGTTGTTGCATTGCACGTCAATCAGTGGAAATTTAGTTTTCAGATGCTTCGCAACTTTTCGATAGTATGCACTATCAACAAATTTCTGCTGAAGAACGGTGGCATCCGGCGTTGGCGATGCTGTCAGCCGTATACGAACCACATACTCGTTTGTCTTGCAATCTTGAGAGACAGATTGAAGTGTTGCGGACATTCCATTGAGGCATTCTTGAGCGACGGTAACCAGCACCGACCCTATACGAGTGCCATAGTTCTGCGTTGACATTTTTGTGTAACACGAGACGTGTGGGTCATTCGTCTATAAGTTTAGCGCAAGAGTTGTCATGGTGACGGCAGCACAACAAAAATGATGCGCATAAATAAGGACTTTGATCAACACCTACGCAATCACGAACTCATACTACATGCAGAAGAATCCTTAAGACAGCATAAGACCGAAGCTCCCGTTAGCAACGAGTTCACTCGCGTGTTATTGCATCAAAAACCTCTTAATGAACAGATGTGTTTGATGTCGACAACTCAAATGCCACCCGCTATGAAAATTGTGTCAGACAGGACACCAGCAGGGCATAACCACACTGCTGAATACGCCGAAACACATGTTTACGACGCATCTTTATATGCAGACATCTCCGCTCCCAATCGCACCAGACAGAAAAGAGAACGAAAAAAAGCTGCTGAAATTGAAAAATCTGCTGAAGCTGATGAATCAGCAGATACAGCCACGCCCAACGGAATCCCTCCAAACGTCCCACAATCACCAAATGCTGCGTCAAGCGCCACCGCCCCGACACAGCCGAGTTTTCCAATTCGCTTAGCAAGAGATTCATGGATTGACAGTTCACCCAATCCACCGTCGTTCATGAATGCTTCGGAGTATATCAGAACGTTGACAGGCGAACGTAACGAACAAGCGTACGTGATTGTTCATGGACTCGACTGGCTCAACAACTTCTTCTATGAAAGCGCATTCCAAGACGCAATCAGGTATCCGCGCTATGATTTTATTTTACAACTTACGTGTTCGAAAGAGAATAACCCAAGGGATGATAGATACAAAACAATATTCGAAGTCGTGGCGATAAGCAACAAAAACGGGAATCTGTTGCCGAGAGTCAGGCCTTTAACTAGGACAGTCATCCGATGGAGAGATCTTCTACAACTACAGACCGAAGTTGCTGAGACCCTGATTGACACAATGAAATTAAACAACTGGAGGATACCAACCACTGTACATTATCGACGACACACTCCCAAACAGCCTGAGTTCATTCGCAAGACATGTTACGCCGCAAACATATTCGATGGGTCGACGAGCAAAAACAAAGTGTTAAGTTTGACCCAGGAGCAGAAGGATAACATGCAACAGCTGCACTTTCTGTCTCCGTACTCGGACAACTCTGAACTCCCCGGTGAGGGAAAAAACCAAATGTTTAGGTGCAACGTTCAACAGACCCAATTGACCAAATTTTAGCAAACGCTGTTGCTGTTCCGCGGCTCTCTGTAATGTGTGTACCATATTGATGGAAGGGAAACTTTGGGATTGTGACAATAAACGTGACCCCCATTGAATTCTAGGGCGGACACGTAAAATGAGTGAACCACAGTTGCCATTTGAAAATCTAATTTGTGCATTGGTCATTGCAGCAACCGCGGCGAGCTGTATAGAAGAGACTGACATTTACGCATCAAACATTGCAAACATTGTCGTTCGCGATGAGTACGTACCAATTCTGTCGCCAATTGACCAATCTACTGTTCGCAACACCGAGTTCAACGACATCACGCTACCACGATCGATGCGTGGAACGTCAATCATTTTGTTGTGCTTTTTGACGTCGCCCGTCTTGTTTGGGAACAACACATTCTTGGGAAAGACGTTTCAAACATCGGTAGTGGTGCTGCTGCTGGCGACAGTTGTTGCGGTGAGCAAGCTGCAGGCAAACCGAATCACTCGTTTGAGTGAGGCAGCATTTGTATTCATTTCGCTGTGGGTGCTTGCATTTGTCAATGCCGCATCTGCATCTCCAAACAGCCGTAGAAACTTCACTTCATCTGTGTTCATCTATCTAGGACTCTTGCTGATTCGTGCGTCGTTCGCAGCATGTGAGCTCGTACCAGAATTTGATGTTCAACGAGATACGTCGGTGATCGCTGGTTGTCATAACTGTGATGCGTTTCTCTCTGCATGTATGTCTGCTGCAGGCGCTGCTTGCACAGTCTCTTCGATTTGGGTCCGTCTGAATAACCAAGACAACAAAACCTCGCATTGGCGTATGCTCTATCTATCGTCATCCATAATTGCCACAGCATATGTTGCAAGTCTGATTGCTGTCGGCAATGTGATTGTGCACAACCCCGCCTATTTACCGCTTCGCGCGGAATGTGAGGAAAACATAGAGCATTGCAGCACTGAACCAACGGACGACCCTCGGGGCCGCCGCAACACGATCACAATCTATGCTTCTGCCACTTTTGGATTGGTCACGGTTGCAAAGATTGCGGAGACATTTGAACTTGCTACTATCTCGAGGAGCCGAAGAGACAAACATGCACCCACACTTGCATTTGAGGCCGTCGTCGTTGGCCTGTGTGCATGTTTTATTGTCGGAGTGTACTTTGGACTCATGTCGGATGCGATGCGCCGAGGAGATCTACCGCACATGTACGCTGGGAGCGGCGACACGTTTAAAGGCATCTGGCTCATCGATGTCGCACTCTGCACGTACGTGGTTGGGATTGGATTGACCTTTTTTATGCCTTTGCTCGGGATTGGGGTCATGCAACTTTCGATTGCGATCGAGCTCGTCCGTGTCTACGTCGAATACGGCGCCATAGTCTTCTTTAGTTACTACACGATGCTCACAAACGTCGTGCTTTGCGTGGTTGTATTTGTCGCGTTGGTCATTGCCAAGCGTACCTTGTGGGTCGAATGGTTGGTTCTTGTGGCAAGATCAATCGCGTTCTGTTTGCTCTTGGCGTACATCTGTGGATTTTGCATTGTCAATGGTCAACGAGCAGAGAAGGTGGTCAGCGTCACGTTTGAGACCAATGAAGATATCATCTACAACTCGGCTCAAATCACAATGTTGTCTATACGCTCTGGAGCGAGGTCAATCATCTTGCATTACGCACCAGTTCCGATTGTCGCACTACTAGCTATTCAAACAACTCCCCCAGTATCTGCATCATTAAGTCTCCCCGACTGGAAGTGGGCAATTCAACGTCGTAAGCGGCTGGCCTACACTGTTTGGTTCTTTTCGTCGATCATATTACTCTTCTCGTACTTGGCGATCGTTTCGCAAGATGAATCCAATGGAGTCCCAGATTCCTATCCTATTGATGATTACCTCTTGACTGCACTGAGCGCGTGTGCCATCTTGTTAGTACCGTTTGCACTTGCACTATAATTAATAACTGTCGGCCAATGTCGCACTTACGTTACACACTCCCATTCAATGTCTCCCCCGGAAACGCTCTACGTTGTCGATCCGTGCGAGAGATGGGCAACTCGTTTCATTGCCGCAATTGACCTTGTGGTTGTCGTGATCGCATTCGCGTTCTGTGTCTCCTCGATGGGATTGCTAGAGAGTGCAAACAAGCTGGCAGATGACCACGATATAGTCAGCATTGCGGAGTCAATCCGTATGTACGTCACGATCGTAGCGGCACTTCAGCCGTTTGCGTTCGTACTACAGATTCCCCTCTTGTTCAATTACATTGACACACTTGCTGGCATCACCTCAATCTTTCGTGGGTACGAAGTTTATTTCGATATGGGGACGAGGTGGTGGTGGGGGGCTCTCAGCTTCGTGTCCTTCATTGTTGCGCACACGATTCAATGCTTTGCGTTGGCGTTTGCGGCTGTTTGTGCCACGATGACAAGCTACTTACCAACAATTGAGCGTCCACTCGATATGAATATTGTGATGAATTATTTGTCACCACCGTCTCCACCCACAGCACCGTCGACTGACGTATTCAATTCGAATGTGCGAAACGACCTTCAGTCAATGTTAGTATGTCTTTGTTTCATACTCACAATCAGCATCACGCTTAGAGTACTAGTTGTCATATACGCATCGTCCATGAGTTCCTTTTGTCTGCACAGCCTCCAGACCGTCTATCGTTAATCCGGTGTGATAGAACTAACGTGAACGACGATTGTGTGCACGTCTCGTCCCGCTAAGTACTTGATACACCTCGCAATTGGTTCTGGTCAGTAAACATCCTCTTCATATGTGGTGCCGTTTGCTCCTATGTGCCCTCTCGATTGACACGCTGTTCCAATCAGTTGCTGCCATCGAGAATACCCGACGCTTGATTGTGGGGGGCGAGCCTACCGAGCCACACGAGTACCCGTTCGTCGCATTACTGGGATTGTACAATCCGTTCACGTTTGAATTTGGTCCGGTTTGTGGAGCGACAATCCTCGACAGTCATCATGTAGTCACAGCCGCTCACTGCGTTAACAACATCTACTCGGGGTGGCAGTTCATGGTGCTCTCTGGGGTTTACTCGATTGACAACTTGGCAAATGAGTTTTCCAGAACAGACCCACCGCCGGCACGTGCGTCGATTGTGAAGCATGTTCATGTCCATCCACAATTCGACATCGAAGCCACCTCCATATTTACCTACGAGGGACAAACCCGCGAGCTCTACGAATTCACTCACGATGTCGCGGTGCTCGAAACCATTGATGATCTGGGTTGGAAAGGAGTCAGTGGGTTTGGTGATGCTGCAACCGAGAGTGTTGGCACTGCTGTCGGTTGGGGATATGTTGGTAACGATGTGTACGAGATGAGTTTGACTCCAAATAAGCTCGACATGACCGTTGTTGGAATGCAGCAATGTACGCGAAATTACTGGTATGTGAATGCGAATGTCTATGTTGGTCATTCCACCCATATGTGTGCCGGCGGCCAACCGTCACAGAGCGTTTGTAATGGCGATTCTGGTAGTGCATTCCTTCGTCGTGTAGCGACAGACGCATCCCGACCATCTACTTATGCTTGGCATCTGATTGGAATTCCAAGCTTTGCATTGTCACCCCCACCAAACTGCGGAGCCATTCACTCCGAACCATCCGTCTTCACACGAGTGCATGATGTGATCGAGTGGATTTGTACATACGCACCTACGTCTCAAGCATGCTTCAACTCTGACATCAACTCGCCCAGTCGCGTCGAAACGGTCATCCATGATCCGACCAGTGAAGTTCGACTTCAAGTACCATTCAATTCGTTAAACGAACAATCCCTACCAGCGAATGTGCATTCGGTTGCAGATACGCCAGTGGTGTACACTCTCCCTTCCAGCTTCGGTCTAGCTTTCACCAAGCTTCCGCAGTTCTATCCTCATTCAGATTGGTTGAACCGCGTTGGGACAATGGAGTCCGTATTAGCTGTTCATGGCGAGTACGGCTCCTTCACGTTTGAGATCGAAGAGTGGACCGGAGACAGAGACGACTACATTAGCAAGGCCAACTTCACCCTTCAACGTCGGTTGAATTCGATCGTGTCAAATGCCAACTTTTTCTATGCCCAAGACAACAAGATTTACAACTTATTGAATTGTCCATGGGGGTTCACTGCCGGATCAAGCACCAGTTTGCAAGACATTCTCTCTCGTGTCTACAATCCGGTGCCTCTACGCAACTCTTCTGACTCATCGTTACCTCCACTAATACCGATGACAAACAAGTCGTACGATTTAAGCTTTTTGAACTTTGGTGTTCAAACTTGGACTACGTCTTCAAACTTCCGACCCGGTAGCCGCATTTCGCATCGCCGGCAGATGAATCCCCGCATTGACACAGTTGTGGACTTACCTCAACTTCATTCCGGATCCGACGGTCGCAATCGAAGCAGCTCCGTAGTCAACGGTGCGCCCCCATCCAATGATTCGGTCGACCCTTCTCAACCAACCGCCCAATGGGTATCGACTCCGTCAGTTCAACCATTATTCGACTTGGAACAGCATGTTGAGCTGGAGACCCGCTGGGCTTCCGTACTCCAAAACGGGGAGAAGACGTCGGACAATTACATTATGCATGGTATCTCAGCAGGAACATGGGCAGCCATTCACTTTAAAAAGACGCCGGGCTCTGACCAAGAATCGTCTGCTATCGCATGGTATCACTACATGGATGGATCCGTAAGCGCTCCGATCATTATGGGAGGCGGGATCACGACAGATGGATATGACATTCAACAATACTGCGCGGTCCCTTCAATCTCACCCGAAGAACTACAAAATCCGACTCACATCTAACTCGCAAGAATCTCAACGACGAGGATACGCTTGGTTGTACATCGGGACGGCGGACATTCCAGGTGACGGTGGCTGTATTGTCTGTGCTTGCGAAAGTTGTGTAGACGGTCGTAGATCTGTCGGGGTGGTATTGCCGCTTTGTTTGTAACGTTCAGTTAGCTGATTAAAGTTTTGATCGCTCTTCATCTGCTCACGCATTATCCTAAACTCTGAGTCGAACTGATCTCTTTGTACTTTCAAGTTGAATTCGATCTTTTCGATCAGTTTGTTATTGGTTTGTGCTGTGGTGGCTGTTGTCATGATATTGGTTTCTATCTGTGTAATGGAGCGTCGAAGCATCTCCATCTGGGACACAACGTTTGACATTGCGACAAGCAGCTCTTGGACCGATGCCTGAATACTAAACATCATTGACTCGTGTTCTGCGAGCGGCGGACCCGGAGAATGACCCAGCACCGCCGCTGAATACGACGGACGAGAAGAACGAATGCTCATGATGTACAAAACACCACACTAGCTGGGGTTGACTACCAAATATATATACTCTCCCGTTGCACATATATTTAGCGAACTGCCTCAAAAACCCAATGCATTTATTCACGTCGACGCTTTCTCTCACCAGTTTTACCATACAATTCCATTGGAATGTCGTATGGGATGGAACGGCACACTAGCTCGAGATTTCGTTGCTTCAGGATTGTCGTGAAATTCGGGTCCTTCGACTCCACGAAAAAGCGCTTACAATTCTCCTGCGACTCGATGGTCATCAGAGCGATTTTCATCTCCGACGCATTTTTGATCAATTCAATTAAGTGCGTCTTGCATGATATGGATACGATCGTGTCCGGATAGTACGCGGGTACAACCCCCACTTTGACATCCTTCTCAGACACACTCGACGTGGTGGGCAGCTTAGCCAAAAAAGACTGCTTTGTTTTTTTGTGTGTGCATAGAATCAAACTCTTGAACGGCTCTCGAGCTTTGAGAATGTCGATTCCTAGCAATGTTTGCATATGCTGCGCTTGCGCGTTTTGTATGTCTGCTGTGCACTTGCACGCGCGCTCAAGGTAGTTGAACATGAGTCGCTGATGTGCAACGTCGACCAACAAACCAAGATTGAACTCAGAATTCTCGATCGGCGCGTTGCAGACAATCATGGTTCCAAGCATTCCGTATCGATTGTTCTGTTGTCGTAGACGCAGTAGGTAATCTCCAAGTCGATTGACTAACGAACAGCAAGTGTTACGGTCAGCCAAAATAGCGAACAGTTGTGGTGGACTATAACACGAGCACACAGTCCCTATAAGGCAATTTTCACCAAATATGGTATCCGGGGTTTGCACAGCCCTCCGGGCCAGGAGAGAGGTGTGGCGCCCCCCTGAAGCCCAAAACACAAGCATTTTTTTCCTAATTTGGGTCTTTTTCGAGAAAGTGCTCGCTTTGTGATCATTCCCGCATTCAGGGCATTAGTGAGTTTTCAAAATGTTGATATTTTTGTATTTTGAACACATTTTTCAAGTTCACGATTGAGTGAATGGTGGGGTCTCACAAAGCGAACACTTTTTCAAAAAATCGTCCAAATTAGGAAAAAGGTGCTTGTGTTTTGGGTTCAGGGGGGCGCCACACCTCTCTCCTGGGCCGGAGAGCTGTGCAAACCCCGGATACCATATTAGGTGAAAATTGCCTAATATGGTCTAGATGCTCGTGTTGTGTGTAGGAGGGGGTAAGAGTGCTTATATTGCGCGGTAGAGCGCTATTTATATGTAAGTTCGACCCCATGCACTTAGTTTGACGTGGAATTAGAAAGTAGGTATTGCAATTTGGTAGCAACTTCAATTGCTGGCCCATAGATTTCAGCAATCTGCAGTTCTGAGGCAAGTGATCCGATACAGCGCTGCAATGTGCTCATTCCACGATGAGCCAGTAAATGGATTCGATGAGTGCCGGTTCCACGACGCACTGCTTCGGAGAGTTGGAGAGTCTTCTCTATGGAAGTGCTATGCGGAACCACAACCACGCCGTTGCTGAGACGCATGCCTCTCCTCATACCAAACATGACGCCGGCCGCAAAGGGTCTAAATACATCTGTTGGACGTTTTGCGGCGGACATGAATGGTGTTTTTTGCGAGCATTCCCACAAGCGAACGACCAACTGCGACACCATGTTTCGCAGCTCGTTGGAGATTAACAGTTTCATTTTAGGCGTTTTCGATTCTGCGGTGCGTTGAACAAAGATTTCGGCAGCCTGTTGTTGTTCAGTCATTCGTTTTAGTTTCTGGTTGACATTGAGCAAGATGTCATGCATGTGCGAAAACGACGGATGACAACGCTTTATTTGACATTGGTGTAAGTATCTATGAAGCGCCTGCGCAGCTAAGTCATCCAGCCCATTGATGTGGGCATGTCTCCCGCGGCTTGTGGACACGATAGTCATCTTTTTTCGGCAACATGTGAGTGTGTTTGATGAGACATTGAAAGTGGTAGACATAGAGTTGTCCACAATAGGCTTGTGTAGATCGAGTTGTTTACGCAAAGGCGTCGGAGAAGGCATCAGTGTGTCGATTACAGTCCCTGTGTTTTGTAACAACTTGTTGACTTGCTGCTCGGTACGATCATGGAATGGTTGACCCGAGGTGTTTTTTGTACAGCTATTCGCTTTCTGGCAAGGTGCCGTGTGCGATGGAATGGCGTTTGCTGCTTCCAAGGCGCCTACCGAAGACGATGGTCGTTGTTCGATCCATTCCTTGTGGGCGGTTGCTTCCGTCGCAGCAATCTCTTTTGCCATCGACATTGCTAGCTCATTGTCAGTTACGATTTGCTGTTCGCGAGCAACTGCATTCTTTGGGCGGACTCGGCGCATGTGTGGAATGGTTCGTAGTAGATTGCGACGCTCCAAGCTGTGCTTCGTACGCTTGCCTAAGTTGCCTGAGTTGCCTGAGTTTGAGGCGCTCCCTGCCGACGAGTCCGCATTCAATTCCTCTTCGATTTCATTTGGGCTCATTGACATGATCGATTCGAAGGTGTCGTGGTTGCAATGATGACATCCGACACATAATTCCCCCTTGCATGTGTATGTTTGATCGTCGGTGGATGGTCGAGTCTTGATGGCGTCCCATTGACCCACAGACAAAAACAGTCCGTCGTCGGTGTCGGACAGATCGGAGTCATCCGAATCGTGCGTGAACCGATCGGGGGGTTCGTCTGCTTTCTCAAACTCATTCATTAGAGCACTGACCAGGAGCTCAACGTCACCAAACATAGGTGAGGTCAATGTCGTCATGTAGACTTGAACGTATGATCAACCAAGTACATGTTATCCTTTGACAGGTGCTAATTTGTCAATTCAAACGGTCGGACTATTTTAGCGAGCACGAAAGCGCCGCGAAATTAGTAGGGGTCGCTGCGTACGAGTCTTTGTCGAATAGTATCGCAGATATTAACGAACTACACCTTCGTTGTCGGGCCTAAAAGTGAGCTCGTCATTCAGACACTTCCCGCTAACGAACATCCGTGTAGCATTGCACAAACCGTCATCGAAGCGAGCGACATGGTGCGGCCAGTGGCGATCGAACTTCTTTCACCCACAATCAACCCCTGTGCTCATACATGGGAATGGGAATGACACTCCCCAACGGCGAACGTGCATGTGTCGTCGAATTGAAGCTCATGCGCGCATGCGCACACGCTCGCAGGATCAGATACCAATGGATATGGGTGTGGAGGAGGAAGTCATACAAAACGAGGATCAAGTAAGCGAAAATGGATCTCAGCGCGATGATATGTATGATCCTGACGTTAATGACGAGTCTGGTTCTGCGATAGCAGCTACCACTCCGACCTCCACCACACCAATCGCACGCAGACGCAGTAGTGCGCGTGCAGGGGGAGCATTGACGGACGATCAAAGCCAGCAAGGGAGTGACGCTGGACCCGCACGCAGAGGTAGAGCCAAGCAATCGGATATACCAATTGTGAATAACATGCCTCGTGTCACGATGGTTAACGCCAACCGCCCGTGGATGCCCGCGTCGGAAGTGATGAACAACAACATGATCTGGGAATCGGAAGATGGTGGGTCGGAGGTGTACGAGCATGGTGCAGCTGTGCACTACGCCACGTGCTTCAACATTTCATACGCGGCCATGGTGCCGGGTTCGACTCAAACGCTTGGTGACATCATGCCCAGCAGCTTGGGCACCAACATGGATTTCACTCTGCAATCGATCGCCGCCATAGTTGGTTTGCAGCAACTTCTGACGGATGGTTCATTCAGCCAATCCTTTGCCGACGGGAATGCGTCCATGAACGCGCAGACCGTCGACGAGGATGACGGAAGTCAAGCGGAAGAGGTTCCAGATGAAGAAGCGGAAGCTGAGGGTGCTGGGAATGCTGAGGGTAGCAATGG